>Ga0209063_1000380_pt1 | contig 32802 bp, 31 predicted proteins | sample KloWWTmeKNB19Kit_FD_187177 | JGI IMG/M metagenome (GOLD analysis project Ga0209063, IMG submission 187177) | Active sludge microbial communities from Klosterneuburg, Austria, studying microevolution and ecology of nitrifiers - Klosterneuburg... | ecosystem: Engineered > WWTP > Aerobic digester >... | reverse complement strand
CAATAAATATGTCAGCCTGAGCTTGCCGAAGGCTATCGGTTTGATTGCCAATAATTCGATAAACTCAATATGACAATCAAACTACCTTTTGAGACAGTCTCTTTTTTTTAGTGGCAGAAAGTTTACTTTCGCCTTCCCATGCAATTTGCCGACATTATAGGTCAACAGGAAGTAAAGCAACAACTGGCAGAACTGGTGCAACATAACCGGCTGAGCCATGCATTATTGTTTTTGGGTAAAGAAGGAAGCGGGTCCTTATCATTAGCATTGGCATTTTCACAATATGTGGTTTGTGAGAAAGTAAACGGAAAGAATACGTCCATCCAGGCAGGTCCCTCGTTATTCGGAGACCCCCAACCTCAAACTTCGAACCTCAAACTACAAACAGACAGTTGCGGCGTATGTTCAGCCTGCCTTAAAGCTCAACAGTTTGTTCACCCGGATATTCATTTTTCTTATCCCACCGTGACGAAAAAACCAGGAGAGAAACCTATTGCCACTGATTTCATTGCCGAATGGCGGGAATTTCTAAAATTGAACCCTTACGGCAATTCGTTCGACTGGATTGAGCTGATCAAAGAAAAAGAAAACAGCCAGGGAAAGATCACCGCCGAAGAATGCAATGACATCATCCGCAAGCTGAGTTTGAAAAGTTTTGAGAGTGAATATAAGATCCTCATTATGTGGATGCCGGAAATGCTGGGCACAGAGGGCAACAAACTTTTAAAACTGATTGAAGAACCGCCACCCAATACACTATTTATACTGGTTACGGAAAATGAAGCCCAGGTTTTACAAACTATTGTCAGCCGTTGCCAGTTAGTAAAAATTCCGGCATTGGCTACCCGGGATATTGAGGAAGCCCTGATAAATCGTAATAAAACCGAACCGGCTATCGCCAGGCAGGTAGCGGGTGTTAGCGACGGCAATTACCGGGAAGCATTGCAACTGGTGCAACATGCCGAGGAAGACTGGCAGAGTTTGCTCCGGGAATGGTTGAATGCTATTTTAAAGACCGGCCCTGTTGCACAAACCAAATGGGTAGAGGAGGCAAGTCGCCTGGGAAGAGAAAAGCAAAAGCAGTTTCTCCGGTATTTTAACCATTTATTGGAACAGGCCATTCATTACCGGATAATGGGCGAACGTCTCAATATTGGCGAAAAAGAGAGGGATTTTGCCGAAAGATTGAACAAAATAGCCGGTATTGAGCAACAACAAGCCATTATTGAGGAGCTTGACCGGGCCAGTTATTATATAGAACGGAATGCCCATGGCAAAATGCTCTTCCATGCCCTGACCATTAAACTATACCATATCATTCAGGACAAAACTGTATTTTTGGTGAATTGAGTTTATGGTGAGTGATGAACAGGATGTGGAAAGGAGGAAGAACCCTGATATACCGAATTACTGAATGTCTACAACAACTCTTACATATAGTACTGCTGTTCAATGCAAAATAGCTTTGTGGAGTACTGAACAGAACGTACAAGAGTGCGACGCAACTGAAGCTTTATAGTAATTCTTTCGCCGGGTTCATCATTTCCTTTATTTATTTAATTCTTAATTATTCATTGAATAAATGAGTTGTACAAGTTGCAGTACCGCTTCAAACGGTAAACCAGGCGGATGTAAGAGTAATGGCGGGTGCAGCACCGGCGGATGTAATCGTATGAATACGCATGACTGGTTGCGCAACCTGCCGATAAGTGATGTGGCCAGTGCCTGTAAAGTGATAGAAGTAAGCTTTAGCCAGGGTACCCGTAAAGATTTTTATCGCAACCCGACTCTACAACCATACGAGAAAGGGGACCTGATTGCTGTGGAAGGTGTGAGTGGTTTCGATGTAGGTGAAGTATCATTGACCGGCGAGATTGTCCGCCTGCAAATGAAGAAAAGGAATGTGAAAGAAGATAATCCGGAAATGAAAAAAGTGTTGCGGGTTGCTACCGACCGTGATATTGATATCTGGAAACAAAATAAAGCAAGGGAACCTGAAGCGGTAATACGCAGCCGGGCCATTGCCAAGCAATTGAAGCTGGACATGAAAATAAGCCAGGTGGAGATGCAGGCTGATGGACGAAAAGCAACCTTCTTTTATATAGCCGATGGCCGGGTAGACTTCCGGGAACTGATCAAAGTTTACGCTTCGGAATTTAAAGTAAAAGTGGAAATGCGCCAGATCGGCGCCAGGCAGGAAGCCGGTAAAGTGGGTGGTATTGGCAGTTGCGGCCGTGAACTTTGCTGCAGTACCTGGTTGACCGATTTTTCATCGGTGAATACAACAGCTGCCCGTTACCAGAATTTATCCATCAACCAGACAAAACTAAGCGGACAATGTGGCCGTTTAAAATGTTGTTTGAACTATGAGCTGGATACTTATTTAGATGCCTTACAGCATTTCCCTGATAACTGTGATGTAATACAGGTAGCCAAAGGGAATGCCTTCCTGATCAAGAAAGATATCTTCAAAAACCTGATGTGGTACACATTGCCCGATAGTAATAAACAGTATCCACTGACCATTGAAAGGGTGCAGAAAATAAAATCACTGAACCAGCAAGGTATAAAACCAGATGACCTGGAGCCGGTAGAAGTAACATCGGGCAAACCGAAAGAAGCAGAACCGGAGTTTGTAGAACTGGTAGGCCAGATCAGTTTAAAAAGTCTTGATAAAGCTGCTGATAAAAAACGGCGTCAGAACCAGCAACAACAAAGGGGGCAACGACCACAACAGGGTGGACAGCAAAGACAGCAGGGAAACCAGCAAGGTGGGCAACAAGGCGGTCAGCAAAATCAACAAAGAAGACAACAAGGCGGGCAACAAAGACAGCAAGGCGGTAACCAGCAGCGACCCAATAATCCTAACAGGAATCAACGTAATCAACCTGACCGTCAGTCAGGCCAGCAAAGTGGTAACCAGCAGCGGCCGAATAATCCTAACCAGGGAAAGGATAAACCTTCCACTAATACGTAATATTTATTTTCTTATTCCATTCCTCGCCCCACCACTCTTGTTTGTCAAGATTGAGGAATACAATTTGTATCATTGCTGACCGGTTGGTAAGTGCTGAGTAATAATATTTTTTAAGATCCTTTACCTGTAATTTTTTACCGAGGAAAATGGCAAAAGGAATGATCAAAATATAGTCTGATTTTTTTTGTAAAAACTCCGGAGAGGGTTCGCCTTTCAGGGTTCTGAAGTATGAAGTTATTTGGGTAAGTTTTATGGGCAAAGTATCTATCTTTTTCTCAAACTTATCCTTGTCTTTAATTGAAAAACCAGGCGGTATTGAAGTGGTTTCTGAAATCAAAAAACTGTCTGGTTTTACTTTCATTAAACTATAGTGGGGTATGGATGAAAACGATTTGTCTACATCTTTGGGACAATATTCTCCGTTAGTAAACCCAATGGCCAAAAAATTACCCGAAGCTTTATCAAATAAAAGGGGAGCCTGGGGGAGTCCAAAATAATTATCGTAATAACTCTCCGGGGTAACTGTTACTACATTCCTGGTACTAAAGCCTTTTTCACTAAGCCAATTTTGAATTGTTTGTTCATTCTCGATTTTTACTTTTTTAGCGCCATATCCTTTACGTGCAACGACACTACAGCCAGAGCAGTATAAAACTATTATAGCAGATAATATGAATTTCATATGTTGTATTAAAAGGGATACTTCCTGTTAGAAATATCCCTTTTATTTATTGTTTCAGTTGAATACCGATGACAACGCTACCATATTGACCATCGGTATAGTCAATATGATAATTACCTTGCAAAAAATCAAAACCAGTATAGTAAACCCCGTCTACCGAAACTGCTGATGAAAAAGGCACATAATCAGTCGACTCAACTTCAAATATGTCTCCATTTGCGGCATTTTTTTCTAGATCGGGAATTTGCTTGTTAAAAGTTAATTTCATTGTGCCATTATCATAAAACATATAAGAAGCTTCCATATCCCTTTCTGGCACAGTACCTTTTGCCTGACTTGGGCAGTTACTACCCCATGTGCATATTATTGTTGTACCATCCTGGCAAAAAAGAATCCCTTCCCTCCCACACCTAAACCCAATACCTCGGGTACAGTTCGATCTGCAAGTGGCTAAAGTCCATGACAGAATTCCACCACTTGATCCTCCATGTCCATTACAATTGCATGACCCCCCTCCCGGTAGTTCCCCAATTTCGATGGGAGCAAATAACTCAGAAGAATTACCGTTTACACTTCCGAATCTAAGTATATTTCCAACGGTTAACCTTTTCACATCAACCTTCTGCCCTTTTTCTTCTTTATCGCATGATAGATTAAAAAGAACTAATACAATTCCTAGTAATAAGCATGTTTTTTTCATAAACTTTTGATTTCAGGTTTAATAAATTGATATCAAAAGCAATTTCATTACAAGTTAATTTTTTTTCAAACCGTTTTACTGATAAATAGGTCATATCCAAATAAATGATAAAATATACCACAAAGTGGTATTGCCAGTCTGTCTGAATTCCTGGATATTCATAAAACAAATTGTATCAGATTGAAAATGAATGTACCTGAAAGATTACGACAACTTCGGAAAAAGAAAGGGCTAACACAACAAGAGATTGCAGAACAACTCCACATGAGCCAGAATGCCTATTCTCTTCTGGAATCAGGCAAAACTAAATTAGATATTCAACGGCTTCATTTACTGGCACAGTTTTACAAGTTATCTATTTATGATATTATAGATTATTTACCCCCCGAGAAGAAATAAATTAAAAAAATTATCCTATTCAACACCCAACGCCCTGTAAATAGCATCCTGTATTTTTCCCCGTATCAGCAATTGAGATAATTTATTATTATCCCTTGTAGGGGTTACCCTGTTTGAGAGAAATATATAAACCAAATCTTGTTTGGGGTCTACCCATACACAGGTACCCGTAAAGCCGGTGTGACCAAAAGTTTCCGGCGACGCAAGCAATGAAGGATAGGGATCTTTGCGGATGGCATTATCTTTCTCAGGTTTATCAAAACCCAGTCCCCGACGGCTTATTTTACTATTATATGAGGTGAAAAGTTTTATCGTTTCCGGCTTCAGGTATCGTTCGCCATTCAGTTCCCCCCCATTCAATAACATCTGGTAGAGCAGGGACAGATCATATGCATTGGAGAATAACCCTGCATGCCCCGCAACTCCCCCAAACATAGAAGCCCCTTCATCATGTACATCACCTTTTGTAGTTTGCTGGCGGAAATGCTTTTCTGTTTCCGTTGGCACCAAACATTCAAGCTGGAAACGATTACGGGGTTTAAAGCCTGTAGAATACATTCCAATCTTATTATAAAATGTTTTCTGTGTATACTGGTCCAGCGTCATCCCTGTTATCTCTTCAATGATCTTTCCCAGGAAAATAAAATCATTGTCGCTGTACACATATTTATTTTTTGGTCCTACAGGACTTTTTAAGATCCGCATCATCATCGTATCTTTCCAGTCATCCCGGAGATAAATATTTTCGGCCACCCTTACCCCGTATCCCTTTTGTGGTTTGGCAGCATATATAGCCGGATTTGGGGTGCCGGTGGCAGCATCAATCGTTTCTTTATAAAATGCAATAAAGGGAACCAACCCTGCCTGGTGCAATAAGATGTCATCAATCCTCAGGTCTTCTTTATTCGTTCCCTTTACCCAGGGCAGGTAATCCTGCAGTTTGCCATCGAGTTTAATTTTTCCTTCTTCATACAACTTCATCACTGAAACGGCCGTAGCTGAAACTTTGGTGACTGAAGCCAGATCAAAAATGCTCTCCGCACTCATAACCGGTGAAGCCGGATCATATTCATAATTTCCAAATGCTTTATGATAGATGATCTCCCCTTTATGCGCTGCCAGTACCACACAACCGGGAAATGCTTTTTTGGCTATTCCATCAAGGGCAATTGAATCAACTACCTGCAACCTTTCCTTAATCAGGGCTTTTGAAGGTTGTGTACTTCCCTGCATAATGCCCTCTCCAAATTTAAAACTGCATACAGAAACAGGTAACTTTCCCTGTGCTGCAATTTTACCCTGCAACAGGTCTGCAGCTGCCTGGTGTGTAATGGCATCATCCTGGTAGCAGGCTACCAAAGTCCATGCATCACAGAAATTTTTTGTGGCTAATACATTACCAAATGTGAGAGTAATCGTCTTAATGAAATTTAAATCCTTATATAGCTTTAATGCTGTCGCACTTAAACCAAAATTCTCAGCCGGCCTTAAGGAGTAGTTATGAATACCAATAACAATGGCATCGTACTTGCCATCCTTTTGCACTTCTTTTACAATTTCATCCGCTTTTTCCTGTCCATCTTTATAAGACAGCAGGAAAACATTGGCATCAAAATCCTTTTGCATTCTTTTTCCAAACTCATTCAGTTCTGAACTGCCAATACCTATATAAGCAATCTTTTTCTGCTTATCGGTGAGCGGCACCTGTGCATAATCGGTCCTGGAGGCTTTTGTCCCGGCTTGTGAAAGAATGGTAATACTGTGTTGTGCTACTTCATAGCGGATAGCATCTGTTTTAGCATTTATATCTGCCAGCAGGTTATTGGTATCAATTGGTGACCATTTGTTTAATCCCAGTTGGTATTTGGACGCCAGTACTTTTTTCACTTTAGCATAAATATCATACCAGCTTAATCTGTTATCAGTAATAGCTTGTTTAATCGTTTCAATTGACTCTGGTACACTAGCGGGCAAACAAAGCATATCGTTTCCGGCAATGATGGCTTCTACCGCAATGGTGCCACCGGGAAAATATTTAGCTACCCCTTTCATTTCCAGTGCATCTGTAAAAGTGAGGCCTTCGTATCCCATCTTTGTTCTCAACAGGTCGGTTACATTATTTTTTGAAATGGATGTGGCCTTGTTCGCAGTATTATCAATGGATGGAATATATAAGTGTGCAATCATAACACTGCCCACCCCTGCATTAAAGATAGCCCTGAATGGCACCAGTTCCATCGAATCCAGCTGTTTCATGCTTTTATTGATAACCGGCAGATCGTAATGAGAATCCACATCTACATCTCCATGGCCGGGAAAATGTTTGGCACAAGCCATGATACCTGCATCCTGCATCCCTTTCATTATGGCTACCCCATATTTTGAGACTTTGTCCTTGTCTTCTCCAAATGAACGGTAACCTATAACGGGATTATTGGGATTATTATTAATATCAATTACCGGAGCATAATTTACATGTACACCGATCCGCTTACATTGTTCCCCTATTGCCACTCCCATCCTGTAAACAAGGTTCTCATCATTAATAGCACCCATTGTCAGCTGGTATGGATACCTGGTGACACTGTCCAACCGCATTCCCAATCCCCATTCACCATCAATCGTCACCATCAATGGTGTTTTTGCAATACTTTGATAATAGTTGGTCAGGTTAGCTTGTCTTATTGGGCCACCCTGGAAAAAGCAAAGTGCACCGACATTATATTGCCGGATATCATTTACTACTTTGGCCACATGATCCGGACCGAGATTGGAGTGTGCCCTGATTACCATTAATTGGGCAATTCGCTGATCATCACTCAGGCTATTGAAAACACTATCAACCCACTGCTCCCTGTTCAATTTGCTTTTGTACTGGGCTGTTACAACAAATGGAATGAAAAAAAGACACAGTAATGCGGCTCTTAGAATCGTCATATTAAAGAAATTATGGTGTTAAATAACGAATCTTAAAATTACTCTTTTTGATGCAAAGCAAGAGTCAATGATTGCTTAAAACTGAAATGGTTATTTTTGGCGGCTAAAGCGGATTTTGTGCCTGATAAGATTACCTTATTACCTGATAATATTGCCAACCAGATAGCAGCCGGAGAAGTAATTCAGCGGCCGGCGAGTGCCGTAAAGGAGTTGCTGGAAAATGCGGTGGATGCCGGGGCTACGGAAATCAAACTTATCATTGCTGATGCAGGTAAATCACTGATACAGGTGATTGATAATGGTAGCGGCATGAGTGAAACCGATGCCAGGATGTGTTTTGAACGTCACGCAACTTCCAAGATAAAAAACATTGAAGATTTATTTCATATAAGGACCATGGGATTCCGCGGTGAGGCATTAGCTTCTATTGCTGCTGTGGCCCAGGTAGAGTTAAAAAGCAAAAGAGCAGAGGATGAAACGGGAGTTTATATCGAAGTGGAGAATAGTGTAGTGAAAAAACAGGAACCCATTGCCGCACCACAGGGTACCAGCATTGCTATGAAGAATTTATTCTTCAATGTGCCGGCCCGGCGGAATTTTTTGAAAAGCAATGCAGCAGAGATGCGCCATATTGTTGACGAGTTCACCAGGGTAGCTATGTCGTTTCCTGAAATGCTATTCACATTAACCGCCAATAACCAGCAGTTATTTCATTTGGAGGCCGGCAGTTTAAAGCAACGCATCGTTCAATTACTCGGCAATAATTACAATGCCAAACTGGTAACAGTAAAAGAAGATACCGATTACATGAATATCTATGGCTTTGTTGGAAAACCGGAAACGGCAAAAAAGACCAGAGGTGACCAGTATTTCTTTGTCAATAACCGTTTCATTAAAAGCCCTTACCTGAACCATGCGGTGATGAATGCTTACCAGGAAATGATTTCTTCGGACAATTTCCCTATGTATGTATTATTTATCGACCTCGACCCGACATTCGTGGATGTAAATGTGCACCCGACAAAACAAGAAATTAAATTTGAGGACGAAAAGATCATTTATGCTTTTGTGCAGGCGGCTGTCAAACATGCATTGGCACAATTCAGCATAACTCCCACCCTGGATTTTGACCTGGATGCCTCTATACAACAGTTATCTTCTATACAACAACCTTTTACCGAAGAAAAAAAATCAGCTGCTGCATCAGGTTCCATTTTCAAGGGTTTTACGCAAAAGAACCAGGCACATTTTATAGAGAAAAGTGAAAGAAGTGAGTTGAAACATTGGAAAGATTTTTATGAAGGAGGGCAGCAGTCAGAGGCCGGAAGCCAGGTTCCCGAAAGTTCAGCATCCTCCCTATCTGACTTCAAACAACATACTTCAGACTTCAATGAACTCACCCAACTTTTGAATACATATATCACTGTTCCTTCAAAAAATGGTTTTCTGCTTATTCATCAGCAGTCGGCGCATGAAAGAGTATTGTATGACCAGTTAAAAACAGCCAGCAAGGATAAACCAGTCGCCACGCAGCGGAGTATGTTCCCTTCCACATTGGAATTAACACCAGCTGATGCTGCAGTAATGGAAGAAATAATCACTGATTTACAACAACTCGGTTATTCCATTGAACCTTTTGGGAAGAATACCTATGTCATACAGGGTACACCGGCTGACGTGGAAGCAGGTAATGAAAAACATATCATTGATATCCTGCTGGAGCAATACAAACACTTCAGTAATGAAGTCAAATTTTCTAAAAGAGAAAAGCTGACACGTTCTTTAGCCAGGCAGCAATCCATCAAGACCGGCACAAGATTGACAGAAAGAGAAATGCGGCAACTGGTAAATGACCTATTTGCCTGCGAACAATCGAATGTAACGCCGGATGGCAATCCCACCTATTTAGAGTTTAAGCAGGAACAACTGGAGGGAATGTTTGGGAAGTGATGGATACCAGGCTAAGCTTGCCGAAGCCGGTTTAATGAATCACCCTTCGATAAACTCAGGGTGACAATCAATACTTATTACGAACTCTCTGCAAGAATTTTTCAATAGCCCTTCTTACATCCGTAGCTGATGCCTGGTGATTATTGACCAATGTTGAAAATATCAGCAGCTTTCCTTTCTTAGTGTACAAGAAACCACTGAAAGCAACAACACCGCTAAGTGTGCCGGTCTTAGCATAGATATAACCATTGTCTTTTTTATAATAACTGCTGATGGTTCCTTCACCACCAGTAGGAAAGATAACCTTGATACGATCCATCCCAAATTCATTTTTCATTTTATTTAAGATGGCAATAAAATCCTGAGGTGTAAATAAATTATAGCGGCTTAAACCAGAACCATCTACCCATCTTGGTTTTTGCGGCAGGTCTTTGAAATCGGATTTGAGAATCGTATCAATGAGCTTAGCATCATTCATCACTCCCAGCCTTTCATTGCTAACCATCAGCAAAGATTGCTCCGCAAAAAAATTATCGCTGCGGTGCATCATAGGTTTAAGCAATGAATCGGTGGGTTGGGAGTTGATCTTTTTCAGGCTATTTGTAAACCCATGACCAGGAATTAATATTTTATTCAGTTCTATTTTATTGATTTCCTTAAAAATTGTATCCTTTATTAGTTCCAATGCAGATTGAACCCTGTTAGTAACAAATGGAATTGTAATTGTTCTCTTTTTTTCTACTCCCAGCGTTATAGTATAATAATTTTTATCAATACTTCTCGTAACTGAAAAGGTCCTGGCTTTTTCATTATCAGAAAATGATACTTCCCAATTAGTTTCAGGACTTGAATAAACCAACGGAGGTTTATTGGTCTCATTTACTTCCTGCGTCCACTCAAGAATATTCCCGTATACCGGCAGCGGACTTCTTTCGGCCATATAACTTTGGTCATAATCATTCCATGACCAGCCAGAACCCAAGGCTTCATCTTGCCAATTATCATCATTGATATAAATTTGTCTCTTTTCTTTTTTAAGCAGATTAATCAGCGGCTGAATTTTGAATTCAGGGTGAAGCAGTGTAGGATCACCAGTAGGAGTAATTAATATTGCAGTATCATTTTCCAATACCAATGCAGCCACCAAACTATCCCCCAGATATTTCATCGCTGCATAACAGGTTGGTATCTTGGTATTGCTGGCCGGTACAAAGTATTTATCGGCCTGGTAATTGTAGAGGTATTTATTGGCTGACGGGTCGAAAATACTGATGCCGACATGGGCGGCTTGCAGGGCTTTTGTATTAAGAACATCTGCACGGGCAGATTTTGATATTTGTTTTTCTATAGAACAGGAAGATAAAAGAATGATGAATGATGAATTTAGAATGATGAATTGCTTAATACATTTAAATAATCTCTTTTTCCCTGTAATACTGAATTCATAACTCATAATTCATAAATTATAATGAAACAATTTTACCAGAAGCAAAACTCTCCAACGCTGCCTCAATAATCCGCATATTCTTTATACCGTCCGCAGCCGGAACCGGGTTAGGACCCTGCCCTGTCAAAGCTTTATATACATCATCATAATAACCCATATAGTTGCCGGGAGAGGAAGTTGTCTCTTTTCTTATTACTTCACCGTTTATTTCCGTATGCAACAAACCATCCGGTTTTGCAGGAGCAGGACACCAGTTTTCCAATGAAGGCTTGACTCCGGACTGCAGTTGTTGTTCCTGCATATCAGACCGGTGCTGCAAAAAACTTCCCTTCATACCATGCAGGGTATAAGCATATGTTGTTTCTCTTGCAATGCAGGTTGCCTTTAATCGTACTCTTAGCTTACCATAATAAAAAAGTATTTCGAAGTAATCCGGCGCAATTACATCTTCCCGCATCTTCCATATATCGGCAAAAACAGCTTTGGGAAAGCCAAATAGCTGTATGGCCTGGTCCACCAAATGCGGTGACAGGTCAAATAAAATACCGGCACCGGGCATATCCCCTTCTTTATGCTGTTTACCACCAAAGGTTGGACGGTAGCGATCATATCTTATCTCCGCTTCTCTTAATTCTCCCAATAAATCTTGTTCAATAACATTTTTTACTGCACGGTAATCTCCATCATACCGGCGATTTTGATATACACTGATGAACAATTTATTTTTGACAGCCAATGCAGATAATTCCTCTGCCTCTTTCACCGTCACCGCAAATGGCTTTTCTATCACCAGGTGTTTGCCAGCCTGCAATACTATTTTTGCCTGTTCAAAATGCAAATGGGTGGGAGTATTCACCACGATAAGCTGTAAATCAGTATCAGCACATAACTCTTCCACTGAACGATACAATTTTGCATCCGGATATCTTTCTTTTGAATCATGGTTGTGCCTTTCTACTATCGCCGATAACTCATAACCCGGATGAGCCTGAATAAAAGGAGCATGGAATAATTTTCCACTCATACCATAGGAACAAATACCGGTGCGAATAAATGAAGCCATTATGAATAATTTTGAAATATTTCCATTTGCACATTATCAAATTTGCAAATCTGCTCATCATCCTCTCTCTTGTGCTCTCAACCACCTTTCAGGTATTTCATTACTGCTGGCCATCAGGTAATCCTTATAGCTGCAGGCAATGAATTTTTTATCGGGCAATTGCATCCACCACCTTCCGGTCTTTTTGCTTTGTAAGAATATGGTATCCACTTCTGCAAAAGCCATATGGTATTCGTTGAAGGAATCTTTTTCATCCAATGCCGCTTCTCTTTTGCCACGGCTGCGGCCATCCAGTACATACCAGAGCATATGACTGATCTGTTTAGCAGTCAGCTCATGTTTATCATGCTGGGCATCATAGCCATAAACGCCAATACTGTTTATATTAGGGCTCATCCCTGCATAACGCATCAGTACACAGGCTTCTTCCCCATTAAGCCCATTAGGAGAAATTGTATTGGCCGGGGCATAAGTATTGGCAATCGCTGTTATATCAAAACTGAACATATTACTGTTACGGATCACTGGTTCCATTTCATCAATACTCTCTTTCACACTACCCACCCGGTAGCAATCAAACCGAAGTTTATCCAATGTTTCCAGCATGCGGGGATGCACATAATAACTCTGGAAACCGATATGATTATAATGCCTGAGAAAATTGGGCTCACCTGTCAGCATTTCCATCAAAAAATTTTCATGACGGAAGGGGGAATCAAGGTTCAGGTCAATCACTGCATCCACACAACTTGCTTCAATGGTTCTTTTGGTTTCTGCGTACGCATAGTACTGCGACAAGGTCAGGTCATGTGAACCACCGAGAATGATAACCGTCTTGCCATCACCCATCAACTCCTGAACCACTGTTTTTAATGCAGCATAAGAATCTGTAAATAGTGACCCCGCCTTTATATTTCCCACATCAGCAATCTTAATATCCTGGTGCCAGTAATACAAATTATAAAAGTGCCGGCGAACCTTATCCGGTGCTTCGCTGTGGCCATGTATTAGTCCACTGCCCCGCTGTTCACCACATCCGACAATCACCAGTTGAACTTCATCAAGATCAGGAAATTCATCATCATAAACAGCAATTACTTTACCAAGCTGCCCGTCCTTATAGCCTTCGTCATGAGAGATAGCAGAAAGGCTGACAGGAGAAAGAAAATCGGATATATTGAGATGGTCTGACATATATGCAAGATAATGGAAAATAGAAAGAGGGAAATATGGAGTAATGGCAAAACGAGGTCCATCGGTCACTTTCAGTCTTATAATCGCTACGGGCCATTCCTTATCTTTGCACCCTTATGGAACAACTGTTGAAGCAAATCGAGGGCTACAAAAAAGACATCACTTCTTTTTCTGCCACTGATGATAAACAAGTGGAAGAATTCCGCATTAAATACCTCGGTACTAAAGGTATTGTGAAAGCTATTATGAGTGAGATGAAAAATGTAGCTCCTGAAAAGAAAAAAGAAGCGGGTCAACTGCTGAATGAGTTTAAACAATGCGTTGAGGCCAGGTTTGCTGAACTGAAAGAAGCAACGTCAAACACCGAACATCAAACATCGAACATCGATTTAAGCTTGCCCGGCGATGAACTACCGCTTGGCTCCCGCCATCCCGTTACTTTAATGCGCAACAGGATTGTTTCAATTTTCCAGCGCCTCGGTTTTGCAGTGGCAGAAGGGCCTGAAATTGAAGATGACTGGCACAATTTCGGTGCATTGAATTTACCGGAACATCACCCTGCCAGAGATATGCAGGATACTTTTTACATTCAGCAAAACCCGGATTGGGTGCTGCGTACACATACCAGCAGTGTGCAGATAAGAGAAATGGAAAAAGGCAAACTGCCCATCCGGATGCTTATGCCGGGCCGGGTGTACAGGAATGAGACTGTTAGTGCCCGAAGTCATTGTTTCTTTCACCAGGTAGAGGGTTTATATATTGATGAGAATGTTTCCTTCGCTGACCTGAAGCAAACCCTTTATTTCTTTGTCAAGGAAATGTATGGCAAAGAAGTGAAAGTCCGTTTTCGCCCTTCTTATTTTCCGTTCACAGAACCAAGTGCTGAAATGGATGTGACCTGTTTTATTTGCGGTGGTGGTGGATGTAATATTTGTAAGAAAACCGGTTGGGTGGAAATACTTGGTTGCGGGATGGTTCATCCGAATGTATTATCAAATTGCGGGATAGACCCCAACAAATACACCGGTTTCGCTTTTGGTATGGGTATCGAACGTCCGGCTATGCTGAAGTATGGCGTTAATGACCTGCGCCTGTTCAGCGAAAATGATGTGCGGTTTCTGAGGCAGTTTACTTCTGCTATTTAGCCAGCATATTATTTTTCCAGCGGAAATTATATTTTGCACCCACTTCTACGCTGCTGTAAGCGAAATCCTTCAAACCTTGCTGGAAACCCAGTAGAAAAGTAGTTCTGTGCAATTTTTTTTCCATATTAGCCCGGAAAACAAAAGGATCATCTCCTATGTTTTGCAGGTAGCCCATGTATCCTGCAATATAAGTCTGAAGTCTCAGCGATTTTTTATTCCACTCCAATCCGCTACCGACTAATAAAGCATCATTCTGGTTATGGTGATCTGATTTTATCTGCCATACATAAAACCCCATCATTGCTATCCATTTTACTGAAGAATTTTTGATAGGCTTTCCCATCGAAATATCAAAATAATAACCAGGCCCATCAGTATACCTGGCAGCACCAAAATCGCTCCCGGAAGGAAACCGAAAACCAATCCTCAATGCGAGTTGAATAGATTCCCGCCATTTTTTTAACAACTGAAAGGTTGTATTAAGATGAATGTCGCCGGGAGTGGAATGGTCGTTGTAGTATGGGGAAAATACATGTCTTTTTTCTTTTATAGCAGTACTCATAGTATAGTGTTCATAGGGCACCCACATAAGATCAATTGAAACAAGTTCTTTTACCACGCTGCAATTCGCAAACACAGAAAGATTCTGTGTATTATCTCCATTTGAAAAATGAAGATTCCCCGTAACACCAACAGCAAAACTGCTGTCTGCACTTCCATTACCAATGCGTGGAACAGGTAATGAATTAGGACCCTGAAAACCAGGCTGTGTGATCATATAACGAGACCAATGACTAAAACCATCCCAATTGACCACCTGTGCCCAGCGTTCAAATGTCTGACCATAACCTGCTAAAAAAAAGCAGGAAAATAAAATGGCAATACAGGCTCTCATTAGCAGTATTTAAAACAAGTTTTTATACGTTGCCACAGCATACAATATCCATAAAATACTGAAGAGTATTCTAATTCTTTGTGGATTGAATTCTTTTGTAACAGAAAAAAGCAGCTGCCAGGAATGCAATAATAGCGATATAGAACCACGGAGTAAACTCAACAGCAATGGTCACTCCATCTTTCCCTCCCAACAACTCCTTTTTGATATCGCTTTTGATATCCATCATCAGCCCGATCATCGCAGCCGCAGATAATGCACCTGTCAGCATTCCACCAAAACCACCTGCTCTGTGATTAAGTAGTGATACCACAAAACCTCCAATACCCAATACCAATGCTGCCAATGCAAACATATTAGGGTCCTTTTTATCACCTTTGCTCTCTGCTTTATTGCCGGTACTATTCTCAAAATTGCCCATTAGTGAATTATTACCCCCGGGACTTTTAATATGAAAACCCGTGGCCAGCTCTATCCCGCTGATCTTTTGCAATGACATATTATTACACTTAATATCCAGAAAGGGCATAAAGAATAATAACACCCCGACAGCAAAACTGACAGAAGATGGAATCTTTGTGCCAAATAAGCCCGGTGCTGCCGGAGCAGGGGTATACGAAGCTGAAGAAGCAGGTTGGTTGGTATCCATAAATAAAATTTGCTTTAAGGTATGAGAAACTTACCACAAATAGAACTACAAAAATCCACAACCAATATCTTTACAGCTATAATCTTTCTGTATGAACATTAACAGTATTTGTGTTTGTGGGGCAGGTACCATGGGGAGCGGTATTGCACAGGCAGCAGCGCAAGCGGGGTTTGCTACCATTTTATATGAGCTGAATACAACGATACTTGAAAAAGCAAGAGCCGGCATTGAAAATAGCCTTCTTACCCTTACAGCGAAAGGAAAGATAAATGCAGCGGAAAAAGAAAGAATTTTTAAACGTATTCATTTTACAGATGATATACAAACCTGCCTGGCTGATGTTTTTATTGAGGCCATTATTGAAAAGCCATCCGCAAAGATTGCTTTATTCAATCAGCTGGCTGAATTGAATCACAGTGAATGTATTTTTGCCAGTAATACTTCCTCCCTTTCTATTACCCATATAGCTGAAAAAATACAGCACCCGGAAAGGGTAATTGGTATGCACTTCTTTAACCCGGCCACAATCATGAAACTGGTGGAAATTGTAAATACAAACTTTACTAACCGGCAAACAACTGAAACCATTATCGAACTGTCCAAACAGATGGGGAAAACCCCAGTACTATGCAAAGACTCACCCGGTTTTATTGTGAACAGGGTGGCAAGGCCTTATTATATCGAATCGTTGCGATTAGCAGAAGAAGGGGTTTCTGAGTTTGCCCAAATAGATCTCCTGATGGAAGCTACCGGGTTTAAAATGGGGCCGTTCAGATTGATGGATTTAATCGGCAATGATGTGAACTATGCAGTTAGTTGCTCAGTTTATGAACAAATGAATAATCCCGAAAGATTGAAACCTTCTTATATCCAGGATGAAAAAGTGAGAGAAGGTAAATTAGGTAAAAAAACCAGAGAAGGATATTATAAATATAACTGACCAGTTAATAAGTCCGGCTATCGGCAAACAGGTTAACAAGAAGTATCTTCGCCACTTATTAATTTATGAATTTGCCAGCAAAAATTCTCATTACAGGCGGTACCGGTTTTCTCGGTTCTTATATCATCAAACAACTGGTGGAAAAAAATTATGCTGTACGAGCCATCCGGCGGGGCAATAAGCTACCCACCTGGATATCCAAAGAAATAACGGACAAAGTTGAATGGGTGGAAGGAGATATCCTCGATGTAGTAGCATTACAGGATGCGATGGAAAGTGTTGACACTGTAATTCATTCTGCTGCCATAGTTTCATTCCTGAGAAAAGACCGGGAACAGATGTACCAGGTAAATGTAGAAGGAACTGCAAATGTGGTAAATATGGCACTAGAGAAAAATGTGAGCCGGTTAGTGCATATAAGTTCCGTAGCGGCATTAGGAAGAACAGCCGGTGGTGGTCATGTAAATGAAGAAAAGAAATGGGAAGAGAGTAAAGTGAATACACATTATGCCAAGAGTAAGTTCAAAGCAGAGCTGCATGTGTGGAGAGGTGTAAGTGAAGGCCTGGATGCAGTGATCCTGAACCCAAGTACCATACTGGGCTTTGGTGACTGGCATAGTAGCAGTTGTGCCATTTTCAAACAGGTGTATGAAGGATTCAACTGGTACACTCCGGGTATCAATGGTTTTGTAGATGTAGAGGATGTGGCAAAAGCAGTCATACATTGTATGGAAAGTGATATATCTGAACAGCGATTTATCATCAATGGTGACACCTGGCCTTTTAAAAAATTACAGGATACAATTGCTGATAATTTTAAGAAAAAAAGACCCGGCAGAAAAACAACTCCCTTTTTATTAGCTATCGCCTGGCGTTTAGAAAAAGTAAAGTCACTTTTAACCGGTAAAAAACCACTTTTAACCAAAGAGAGTGCAAGAGTGGCGCAAAGCCAGACTTTTTTTGAAAATGATAAAATACTAAAGGCCCTTCCGGGATTTTCCTTTACCCCACTTGAAGAAACCATAGAAAATGCCTGTAAAAAATACCTTGGCACTATTAATGCCGTGCAACCTTAGCTATCCGGTCATTATCTTTAATCCGCAATCTTGATGCTATGCAAAATCTTCGTTTTGTTTTTATCAGCCTTTTATCATTTTTCACAATTACTGCAACTGCTCAATTTGTTGTTACAGGTACAGTACTTGACTCCGCCACCCGTGAACCCTTATCAAATGCATCCGTTTTTTGCCAGAATACTACCCTGGGTACCGTGACCCAAAAAAATGGTGAATTTTCACTGTCTCTAAAATCCGGAGGTTACGACCTGATCTTCAGTTATACGGGTTACCAAACTCAAACGATCCGCATCAGTGATAACAATAAACTGGAAATACTGCTGGTAAAAGAGGATAAAAGTCTTGGCGAAGTGGTATTGAAAAGCAGTTTTGAGGTAGCTGACGGCTGGGAGAAATATGGTGATTTTTTTATTAAGAATTTTATTGGTTCTACTCCCAATGCATCAAAATGTGTCCTTACCAATCCAGAGGTTTTGAAATTCTTCTTCTATAAAAAAACAAACCGGCTGAAAGTAATGGCGACTGATGCTCTTCTCATCAGCAATAATGCATTAGGATATCAGCTTCGCTACCAGCTTGACTCGTTTGTTTATTTCTATAATACTGACATTAATCTATATCGCGGATATTGTCTTTTTTCTGAAATGGAAGGAACTGATAGTTTAAAAAATTTATGGAGCAAGGCAAGAGTAAATACCTATGAGGGCTCCAGGCTTCACTTTATGCATAGCTATTATGACAGCACGCTGCTGGAGGAGGGATGGATCGTTGACCTGCTGGATGAAAACAATGATAAAAAGTTTATTAAAGTCAAAAATGTCTACGATACCGCTTATTATAATTATGTACAGAATATGACCGACAGTATTGGAGAAGATAGTGTGGTACACACTATAACCACCGGGCCGGCTGAAGTAGAAATATATTACCCGAGAAAGATTAGTATCACTTACACCAAAAAAAGTCCTGAAAAACAATATTTGGCTAAAATGAAACTACCGAAAAGCGTACCCTACCAGATATCTTATATAGATATTAAAAACTGGATAACAATTACAGAAAACGGGTATTACTATGAGCAGAAAGACTGGATCAACCAGGGTTACTGGAGTTGGAAGAATCTTGCCGATCTGCTGCCCTATGATTATTTACCGGATTGAAGAAGACATTACTAAGATTAGAGGTCATTGCTATCAGCCTTTATCTTTACTTCCCATCACTTTTTCCCATAACTGAGGTATCCTTTTTATCCAAACAAATTCTTTCATTTTCTCTCTTGCTTCTTCTACCGGTGAACCAAAATACACTTTACCCCCTTCTATTGAATCTTTGACACCACTTTGTGCATATACAACAGCCCCTTTTCCTATTGTAAGGGTTTTACTTACACCAACCTGTCCCCAGAGAATCACATTATCTTCTATGGTGGTTGCCCCAGCTATACCTACCTGTCCTGCAAAAAGACAATTTTTACCAATTACCGTATCATGCCCTATATGAACAAGATTATCCATTTTTGTGCCTGCCCCAATTATGGTATCATGGCTTACACCCCGGTCAATAGTACAATTAGCACCTATCTCCACAGCGTTTTCTATAAGCACCCGGCCACAACTGGCCATTTTTTTGTAGTGAATTTCCCGGTTTGTCTTTTTGTTATAATAAAACGCATCGCTGCCAATAACTGAACCCGCCTGGATAATAACATGATCACCAATAATACAATGATCGAGGATCGTCACATTAGGATGGACAATACAATTACTGCCGATACTAACATGATTGCCGATATAGGCCCCCGGCATTATCACTGATCCGGCACCAATGCTTGCCGATTCACTTATCATTTTCAAAGAGGGGGTAAAAGGACGATAGAAGCTGACGATCTTCTGGTAAGCTTCAAAAGGGTCATCAACAACCAATAATGCCTTGCCTTCAGGAAAACAAGTCTTCGTATTAATGATAATGAATGTAGCTGCTGAATTAATGCAGGTTGAATAGTATTTGGGATGATCCACAAAAGCAAGATCACCAAACTCTACCTTATGCAGTTCATTTATCCCCGTAACATAACCATCAATGTTGCCGATCAATTCAGCTCCTATCAGTTGGGCAATCGTTGTTACCGGAACAGGATTATCAAATCGCATACACTTTGTTTTGATTTTAAATGCTGTATTTTTTTACTGCTCCTGCAAAGGTAATGTCCTGCCAACTGGTTCTAAACAGTTAAAAAAAGTGATTTTACCCTTTTAGCAGCTTTTGAACGATATTAAGGTAAAATATTTTTTTACCGGAAATGATAGCTCTTTTTTGAATGAATGTATACATTGATTCATCTTTAATAAAAACAAAAACTATTGTTGCTACATAAAATACAATTAAACCTTGTGCGATGAAACACTTTACCAGTCAATGTTTCAAAAGAAGCAAAAAAATATTTTATAGAATTATTAAATGAAAAATAAAGTTACAACGATGAAATATGGTGACAGACAGGCTTAAAAAACGTCCGGATTATCCACAGCAGTTTTTAAAATGTTAATAAAATATTTTGGAAATATTTTTTGGATAAAGAAAATAATTTATAATATTGTGTAGGGAAATTTATTTCCCTGTACTTACTAACCCATCCATATATTATCCCTCCGCTTACTACGGAGGGATTTTTTTGTTCCTTCCCAGGTTACTACTGAAAGAAAATACAACTGCCGCGAACGAAAATTACAGAAGTACTCATAAAGATAATCCCCTTCCACAGGAAAAATAACCAGCCATAGTATAACCAATAATTAAGATACCTTTACAACAAACACAAATACTTTTCGATGCTTAAATCAATGACCGGTTTTGGAAGAGCCGAAAAAAACGTAGGTGATAAGACTTTCTTAGTTGACATAAAATCACTCAACGGAAAACAATTTGAACTGCAACTGAAATTACCTGCTTTTCTTAAACCCTTTGAATTTGATATCCGTCGCCTTCTTTCAGAAAAACTGGGCCGTGGCAGTGTGGATTGTATGATTAGTTTGAAAGATACCGGCAGTTCCAAACCTGTTACTATAAATACAGACCTGGCAAAAGCCTACTATAAACCTTTGGCAGAATTGTCTGCCGCACTTAACCTTGATACCTCTCATATATTAAGTACCCTTGTAAAACTGCCGGAAGTCATCACCCCCAGCAGCGAAACCCTCACTGACAAGGAATGGGAAAATTTCAAGGACGTTTTACAACTGGCTATAGACAACCTCAACTCCCACAGGCTTGACGAGGGAAAATCACTGGAAGAAGACCTGCTTATACGCATTACCAACATCCTGAAGCAGCAAGATGAAGTAATAAAGCTGGAACCACTCCGCCAGCAAAAGATCCGGGAGGGCATTACCCGCCTGCTGGAAGAAAACGTAGGCAAAGAAAATTACGATGGTAACCGGCTGGAGCAGGAGCTTATTTATTATATCGAGAAAATAGACATCACTGAAGAACAGGTACGTTTGAAAAACCATTGTGAGTATTTTAAAACCCTGCTGGCAGAAAGTGATGAATCAAAAGGGAAAAAACTATCCTTTATCCTCCAGGAAATTGGCCGTGAGATAAATACTACCGGCTCCAAAGCTTATGATTCCACTATCCAGAAGTGTGTCGTTCTGATGAAAGATGAACTGGAAAAAGCAAAAGAGCAGGTTTTAAATGTACTATAGCCTGCATTGCGTTCGGCATATGCGGTCGTAACCTATTTTTGTAAAAAAATTCGTTTGAAAAAGTTTCTCTCTATATTATACAGCATACTTCTTACGTCGTATATAATTTCTTCGTGTACCACCATCGATCTGTACGAAAAATCAGTTACCATGCCCGGCCATAGCTGGAAAGGCAGCTATAAACCCTCTTTTACGTTTACCATTAAGGATACTTCATCCCCTTACAAGATATATTTCGTTTTACGGCATAATGATAAATACAGCTTCAATAACATTTATATTAACCTGTATGCACAACAACCGGGACAGGATTCTGTACAATCGGTGAGATATGACCTCCGACTGGCCACCAATGAAAAAGGATGGCTTGCCAGCGGTATGGATGATATTTATGAGCACCGGATACTACTGACACCAAACGGCCAGGAATTTTATTTTAAAAAACCCGGTAATTATACATTTGCAATTGAGCAGATAATGCGGGAAGATCCGTTAAAAAATATATTAAACGCAGGCCTGCGTATTGAAAAGAAACAATAACCCCATCTTTGCAGTATGCCAGATGAGAGCCGCAAAAGATTACGTCGCACCACCATTATTTACTGGACATTATTATTATACATCATTGCAGCGTTGGTCTGGTGGTTTATATCACTGGAAAAACAAAATCAGCAGATAGCCAAACAGCGCTATATCAATCTTTCTTCACAAACTGATTCCCTGACAACCCTCCGGCTTGCGGAAAAACTGGATACTATTAATGATGAAACTAACCGTAACACCGGTAAATACATTGCAGAGGGTATTACTTTTTTAATCCTGATCCTTATTGGTGCTGCTTTTGTTTACCGGTCAGTAAGAAGACAATTCAGACTACAGCAGCAACAGCAAAATTTCATGATGGCAGTAACACATGAACTGAAAACCCCTATTGCAGTGGCAAGGCTAAACCTGGAAACACTGCAGAAATATAACCTTGACCCCGAAAAACAAAAGAAACTCATCCGTACAACACTGGACGAGACAACAAGATTGAATTTTTTGACCAACAATATCCTTATTTCATCCCAACTGGAAGGTGACAGGTATAAATCGGATAAAGAAGAACTTGACCTTTCTATGTTACTGAAAGATTGTGTGCAGGATTTTAAAAAACGATTCCCGGACAGACAATTTGCAGAAAATATTGAAGCAGACGCAGATGTAAAAGGGGATCCGCTCCTGCTGCAGATACTAATCAATAACCTGTTAGAAAATGCGATCAAATATTCCTCAAAAGAAGGTCTTATAAAAGCAGTGCTAAAAAAATCTGATACAGGTATAAAACTTCAAATCATTGATGAAGGACATGGAATACCTGATGAAGAGAAAAAGAAGGTATTTACTAAATTTTACCGGATTGGTAATGAGGCCACCCGTAAAGCCCAGGGAACCGGGTTGGGGCTGTACCTTTGCCAGAAGATAGCCCGGGATCATAATGCCGACATTTTGGTGACAAACAATGAACCGAAGGGTAGTAATTTCGCAGTTATTTTTAAATTATGAGTGCAGACAAAAAGACATCTATTTTATTGGTGGAAGATGAAGAAAACCTTCACGAGGCATTGAAGCTGAACCTTGAACTGGAAGGCTACGAAGTAACTTCTGCCTTTGACGGTGCGGCTGCATTAAAAGCTGTTGAAAATGAATATTTCGACCTCATTATTCTTGATGTCATGCTCCCCGAAATGGATGGCATCAGCGTTACCGAAACTATCCGCATCAGTAATAATGAAGTTCCTATTCTGATACTCAGTGCCAAAAACAGCAGTGCAGACAGGGTGCTGGGACTTAAAAAAGGTGCTGACGACTACCTGACCAAACCTTTCAACCTGGAAGAGCTTTTGCTTAGAGTTCATAAACTGATTAATAAAAATAAAAAACTGCTGGATAAATCCACTATCGGGGATACGTATACTTTTGGCAATATTACGGTTGATTTTAAAGCGCAGGAAGCTACTGGTTTTAACGGCGAAAAGATTCAGTTAAGTAAAAAAGAGACGATGTTGCTGAAGCTGCTTATTGAAAATAAAAATGAAGTAGTGCCGAGAGAAAAAATATTACAGGCTGTATGGGGTTATAATGTTTACCCGACTACAAGAACGATAGATAATTTCATCCTTAACTTTCGTAAGTACTTTGAAGAGGACAGTCGTAATCCCAAATACTTTCATTCTGTAAGAGGTGTTGGGTATAAATACTCAGAGTAAAGTTTTATCAATCTCTTCTAAAACAGCTTTGGTTCTTTTAAGGAGCTCCTCCTTATCAACTGACAGGCTTGCATTGGCATACATTCCCGCCTCACAATCCGATAAAATTTCATTAAGAGAGCTGATTGCTGCTATACCTGCCCCTTTCTCTTTTAAAATTGAAAGAAGCCGGTGTGCATTTTTTTCAGTTCCTGCCAATATAAAATAAATAGAAAGGTGTTTCCATATTGCTTCATTTAATTCCTTAAACAATTCTTTGTCACTGGTAGTCTTTAAATCCCTTACCGATTGCAAAGACTCCTCCACGGAAGCATAAGTTTTTTCCCGGATCACTGTTGGTACAGCAGGCTCCCTTTTCCTCAGTGTCCAATAGGCCAGGACAGATAATACCAAAAAAACTACAACCCCTATTGCAATCCTGCTGATTTTTTCACTTTGCGCTGCTATCGACGTTTTCTTTTCCTCAATAATTATAGTTTTCTTTTCTTCATTGCTTACGGAAACCGGAAGCGGTTTTGTTGAAATGGTCTTATACTTATTACTATCCGGATCAAAAAAAGAAAAACTTATGGCAGGTAACACATATTTACCGTGACTGGCACAAACAAAACCATACCTGAATTTCCTTTTACCAGCCAGCGGTATCTTTGCTTTATCAACTGAATCCAAGACTAACGGGTCAAACCCTTCTATGCCCGAAGGCCATTGGATAGAAGGCGACCCCAACTGAGTAAAATTTCCATTCCCTGAAATAATAATCTCCAGAAACCCTTCTTCATTTTTTTTCAAGTCGCTTTTTTCCAGTTTGGCTGCAATAGTGAATTTACCTACTGCTCCGGTATAATCATTTGACTTATTCTTTTCTGGCACCGGTTTTACTTCGATGCTAACAGGTGCTGTGCTTATTTCGGTTTCTACAACTTCGGCTCCTTCTGCAGGTAAATCAGTATCCCCGCTGCTATTCAACATACCTTCTACTATTTGCTGCTCTGTCTTTTTGTTTACCACACTCCTGGAAAACTCCACCTTATTTTTGACTTCAATCGGATCAATAATAAATGTGCCCGCCTGCAAAGGATATAATTGCACTTTCCTGATCATATGTACATCAAAGGGCTTGCCATTAACATATTCTGTTGTTAACTGCTTATCAGCCAGGCTTACCATATCGTAAACAGTAAAGCCATAAAAGCCGGGATTTTTTACAATATCAGATTTTGATTCAAGCCGGGAAAACAATTTGAACGTAGCAAGTACCGGTTGTCCAACAAAGCAGCTCTTTTTGTCGACCACCACTTTTATAAAGAGATTTTGCCTGATCTTCTGGTAAACATCTTCTCCTGGTCGTAAATAATACTCAGATTGCCGGACCGCCGCTTCCTTATTTAATTTCTTTTGCGCATTATCCTTTGAGATAATTTCAATCATTACCTCATTGCTCTTAATCTGCTTGCCATTGTTATTGATAACAGCACCGGGGATGATATATTTCCCCGGAGTGGTGGCTACCAATGTAAACACATAATTTTTTGACTGCCTGAAATTATTTTGATGGGACATTTCACCCGGATAAATATCCGGACCAGCTACCATTCTGAAAGGACGAAAATCAGGAGCTAAGAAATTACTGATGGCAGAGGCGTCTTCTGCAAAATACTGAACCCGGAAAGATTCACCCGCAATTACAGGTTCAGATGGCACAATTGTTTTGAATAATACCTGTGCATTACTATTGCCAGACAGTATGATTAAAGATAATATGAAGGCCACCTTTTTCATTTAAGCAGCTTTAAAAATAATCCCTGCCTTCTTAAAAGGAATTAAAAAATTATTAATGGGAAAATCAGCTTTTCAATGGTCAGAGATCACCCAATTGGGGCCTGATTACAATATCTTCCACACAGGCCTGCATGGAGAGTTGAGAAGACGCATACACCATCTTAGCAATGTCACTGGCTTCCATGATACGTTTGGCAGAATTATCGTATTCTCCCCAGGAATCGGTCAGCACTGCACCGGGATGAACAGCAGTTACTTTTATTCCATGCGGCTTCATCTCTTCCCGCAGGTTTTTGTTGAACCCATACATGGCAAACTTACTGATGCTATAGGCACCGCCATTTGTATACGCATGTAATGAAGCAATGGAACAAATATTAAAAACATACCCGGTTTTTCGTTCCATCATTTTGGGTAAAATAGTCCTGGTGAGATGGTAAGCGCTGTAAAGATTTGTAGCCATTTGGCTTTCCAGCTGTCCATCCGGTTCATTATAAACGCTGCCCGGTTCAAACAAGCCTGCATTATTTACCAAAATATCGGGTACATCATACGAAAGACACCAGTTGCCAAAAGCTACTGCATCTTCTTTTTTGCTCAAGTCAAAAGGCCTGGCTTTAATCGTTACCGCCGGAAACCTCGTCACCAGTTCTTCCATCGTTTTATATAGTGCTGCTTCTCCACGGGAGCATAAAAACAGATCATACCCGTTAGCCGCAAATATTTCTGCAATGGCTTTCCCTATTCCTTTCGATGCCCCGGTAATGATCACATTCATAGTTGTTGCGTTTGAAGTACGAAGTACGAACTTTTTCCGGTTCAAACCATACGCCTAACTTCGCAGCTCGTACTTTACGATTATGCAATACAAACACCTGTTTTTTGATCTTGATCATACCCTATGGGATTTTGAAGCCAACAGCCACCAAACGCTCAAAGAATTATACCTGTTATTAAACCTTCAGGAAAAGGGCATTGAAGATTTTGATCTTTTCCACAAGAATTACCTGGCTCATAATGATAAACTATGGGACCGTTACCGTAATGGCTACATAAAAGTAGATGAGCTGAGGTGGAAAAGGATGTGGTTATCACTGTTGGACTTTAAAATTGCCGATGAGCTATTGGCAAGACAGATGGGAAACACCTTTTTAGACCTATTACCCACCAGGAAAATTCTTTTCCCTTACACTACTGAGATTCTTGACTATTTAACACATAAAAATTATCAGCTTCACCTGATCACCAATGGTTTTGAAAAAACACAACATAGCAAGCTGAAATATTCCGGCCTTGACAAATACTTTATTGAAGTTATCACATCTGAGGGCAGCAATAGTCTGAAGCCTAAAAAGGAAATATTTGAATATGCATTTCAGAAAACAGGGGCTAACCCTGCAGAAAGTATCATGATCGGCGATGCTATTGACGTGGATATTCTCGGGGCTATAAATGCTGGTATTGACCAGGTACATGTTAACCATCTGACAAAAGAAGCAGTGCCGGTAATTAATGATCAATTCCCTACTTACACTGTTTATTCGCTGAGGGAGTTAGAAGATATATTCTGAAAAAAATTGATACTACCAGGTGGCAACGACTGTTACACCGCCCTGAGGTTTATCACCAATCTTGACATGGATTTTTGCATCAAGGGGCAACAATAAATCAACTCTTGAGCCTAATTTAATAAATCCCATTTCGTCAGTTTGTTTAACCTGCTGACCAACTGAAAGATAGTTTACTATTCTTTTGGCAAGAGCACCGGCTATTTGTTTTACCAGAATTTCTTTACCGTCTTTACGGTACACTACTGTATGTCTTTCATTTTCGGTAGAAGACTTAGGATGCCAGGCCACCAGGTATTTTCCTTTGTGATACTGGCTATAGGCTACATCACCACTTACCGGGTTCCTGTTTACATGTACATTCAGCGGGCTCATGAAGATGGAGACCTGTATACGCCGGTCGGTGAAATATTCATCGGCCTGCACTTCTTCTATCACTACCACTTTACCATCTGCAGGGGCAATGATGGCATTATCCTGTATCGTCAATTGCCTTTTGGGTATACGGAAAAAAGAAATCAGAAAAAGCAGTAACCCGAAGGTTAAGACAAATATCAGCAAACTGATCAGCGGTGCTCTGGCACTCAGAAAATAAAAAGAAACGAGGTTGATAACCCCAAAAACAATAGTACTGATCGCAATGGTCTTATAGCCTTCTTTGTGGATTGTCATTGAGCCTTATTGAATGGCAAAAATAAGCAAACCGGGATTATCATTACCTTATCTTCCAAAATGATAAATCAAGCGGAACCCTCCATTCACATGAAGCCAGGTAACTGCTCTGTTATATGAATAAGATGGATAAAATAGTGGCCCGTCTGCCGGTCTATTCCTGATACCACTTACCGGATTAACTACATCTGTATACTCAGTGTTTATATATCTTACACCAAATCCCCAAAACACATCGGTGGTTATTTTCTTATTTCCATTTGTTATAGTTCCAACCTGCAAAGAAGATGTCATTATTGGGCTATTAACTTGTGCCTTATCAAAATAATAACCCTCGTCAAAACCTGGAGTTACATCGGAATAAAAGCCTCCATCCGCATCTTCGAATTTACGGATTGCATAAGACAGCCGCAAACCCATATAAATATTGTTTCTCCTCATATTGAATGGAAAATGATACCTGAACTCCGGTTGAATTCTGAAATACTTTTGATTTGTTGTTCCGGAATTATCACCAATATTCTTTACTACAGGAATGGTCAGTTCTGTTAATAAAGATACCCGGTCGGAAATCTTATATAAAACCCCGGGCTGTACACCAAGAGTAAAAGTAGGCAGCGGAACCATTGCACCTGCAAGTGTAGCACCCCAATTTCCATCCGAAAAAATTCTTTGCGCTCCTGCAGAAGAGGTAATAAAAAGTAGAGATAAACTACAGATCAATTTACCCATATATTTTTTATGACCTGATATTTAACTGATCATTTCATAAACAACTGCACATACAACCACACAAAAGGTGTTGCCAGTAACAAGGAATCAAAACGGTCTAAAAAGCCACCATGTCCCGGCATAATCTGGCCACTGTCTTTAACACCCGCCAGTCGTTTTAGTTTTGATTCCAGCAGATCACCATATGTTCCGACAATAGCTGCTATAGCAGCGATGGGTGCAATAAACATAAAAAGTGCAAAAGCAGATGAACCGAAATAAAAGAAAGGAAATAAAAAGCCAACTACAGCAATTGCCAGTAAAATACCACCAATTGTTCCTTCCCATGTCTTTTTTGGTGATATCGGAGATAAGGGGGTCTTTCCGATTAAAGAGCCGACTATATAAGCCATTGTATCATTTATCCAGATACTTATAATGATTATGATTGGAAAAATTCCGGATTCAATTACAAAGGTTGTATTGTGGATATGAACAGCTGCCGGGTGATCATACATATCCATCATCAACCCCCAGCTAAGTGAAATGTATATTAAACCGAAAACAGAATGGGCTATATTTTTAAGTCGTATATTTTTGGAGAATAATAATTCTGTGATGGGCAAAAGAAACACCAGAACCAAACCAATCCACCATCCCATTTCATGAAGCCGTAAATCGCCAATTGCCAGGTCATCTCCGCTAAACCACAACATCAAACACCAGCCGGCCAGCATCACTCCATATTTATGAAAAGGTGTTATCTCTTTATAACCGGGATCGATCAATCCCACCAGTTTCTGGTATTCAGTCCAGCAACCAAAATGAATAATGGAAAATAGAATGAAAAAACTCCAGTGGTTCCAGAGCAAACCAGCCAGCATTACTACTACAAACACAACTGCAGTTAATGCCCTTGTTTTAAAAGTTTGCCAGTTAAATGCCATATTATAAAGTTAATTCAGAAAGGATGATCTTTTACAGGTACTTCATCTTCTGCATATACCTGGTTATAATCTGCTTTTGAATTTTTCATCATCCAGTTTACCGCCAGGGCCAGCATAATAAAACTAATCGCTGCCGTTAATGCAATAGAAGAAAGCTTCACCGTAGCTTCTTCATTCAGCATTGACGGGTTGAAATATGCCAGTGTAATTAATAAAGCATCATACACAAAATGAGCAAGGATCGCCGGCCATAAACTGCCGCTGTACCAGTATACAATTCCTAATAATATGCCCAAAATAAATCTTGGAAAAAATCCATAAAACTGCAGGTGCATCGCTGAAAAAAGAAAGGCGGCGATCAATATTCCGGGCCAGGGGCTTTTGAACATTTTTATCAGCAGACGCTGTGCCATACCACGAAACAATAATTCTTCACCCACCGCAGCTAATCCTGCTATGCAAATGATATTCAGAATAAGATCTTTGATCGTTTGTCTGGATAGCAAAGCCATTACTGTTTTGTTTGCCTCCGCTTCTTTGGCCTTCATCCAGTGTTCAATCCCGGAAGGGAAACGGATACCCCGGTTCAGTTCACCGAGCCATTGTACAAAAGGTATCGCCAGTATCATTACCAATATTCCTATTACCCAATAAGAACGGGTAAAAGGTTTTCTTAACCCGAGGTATTGCCTGGTATCCGTACTGAATAGCCTGGCGCAAATAAATGTTGGTATTAAAAACAGACTGATAAACTGGATGAGCTGCATACCCCGGATAAAATTAATGGTAGCAGGTTTGCTGTAATCCCACTTGGTCATATCACTCATTTCTTTTATATCCATGCCTGTTAATGCAGAAAGTATTACTGTCCCGATAAGACCTACCAGGAAAAAGCTAACCAACGAAATACTAACCAGTAATAAAAATTGGTTACCTGCTGACTTTGTCTTTAATAATCCCTTCATGTACTACTCTGGTTTTTTGATTGTAAATTTGCAGGCTTATCGCTGATAAACAGAAGGACAAAAATAGGCAAATACAAACGGAATGGTTACAATCGGCAACATACAACTACCTGAATTTCCGCTGCTTCTGGCACCGATGGAAGACGTAAGCGATCCCCCTTTCCGTGCTGTTTGTAAGGACAATGGCGCCGATCTGATGTATACTGAATTCATCTCCAGTGAAGGATTGATCCGGGATGCCATTAAAAGTCGTAAGAAACTTGACATTTTCGATTATGAAAGGCCGGTCGGCATCCAGATATTCGGCGGTGATGAAGATAGCCTGGCTTTAGCAGCAAAGATTGTAGAAGTTACCAATCCTGATTTATTGGACATCAATTTTGGCTGCCCGGTAAAAAAAGTAGCTTTGAAAGGCGCCGGTGCAGGAGTACTGAAAGATATTGACCTGATGGTGAAACTGACATCCGCTGTTGTTAAATCAACCTCCTTACCTGTTACTGTAAAAACAAGATTAGGCTGGGATGATAACAACAGAAATATTGAAGAAGTAGCTGAACGTTTGCAGGATGCCGGCATCAAAGCATTAGCTATTCATGGGCGCACCAGAACGCAGATGTACAAGGGTGAAGCTGACTGGACCCTGATCGGTAAAGTAAAAAACAATCCCAGGATCAAAATACCAATCTTTGGTAATGGCGATATTGATTCCCCTGAAAAAGCACTGGAATATAAGAACCGCTATGGCGTAGATGGCATCATGATCGGCCGTGCTGCCATTGGCTACCCCTGGATCTTTAATGAAATAAAGCATTTCATGAAAACCGGGGAACACTTGCCAGCTCCTACAATTGAAGACCGTTTGTTTGTTTGCCGCAAACATTTACGAAAGTCCATTGAATGGAAAAATCCTGTGGTAGGTATTAATGAGATGCGCCGTCACTATGCAAATTATTTAAAGGGCTTACCAAATATTAAAGAGTTCCGCAATAAACTGGTGACTTTAAAAACCGAAGAAGAATTAAACGATGTATTTGAAAACATTGCCAGTACTTACAAAGGATATGAGTTTGAGAAAACACCAATTGAGCTGGTGAACTACCACGAGAAATGCCCGGTGAATTAATCTTTAACCTTAAACGTTCTTGCCAGCCCTACAACAGAGATAAGGAACCATGTTCCTTCGAGTACGACAAAGGGCCAGTAGCTGATCAGCCATGATGCATAACAGGCCAGCCCGGCTCCTGCTGCATTCAATAAAAAGAAAAGTTTTCCTTTTCCACTTATCCATCCGAAGGTATTGCAGAAGTAAGCTATTAAGATTAATCCCACACCAATTGTCCCAATGATATCTGCGACGGTCATAGTTTTGATTAAATGATAAATTTATTTATCCTGCTATTCTGATTGGCCAATATAATAACCGAAAGAAGGTTTAGTGTAACAGCTATTGTACAAATGATTCGATCCCTTTCAGGTAGATGCTTCCTCTTTTCTCTGCAAAATAATCGGCAGCTAAGGCTAAAAGGGCCATAACAGCCAATGCAAGTCCAAAACCCCGCCAGAAGTCATGTTTAAAATCACGGATGAAACAGATATAAAGACCAGTACCCAGCAAGAACAAAAAGATCTCAATCCATCGGTAAATAACAAAATTCTTCATTACCTTTTTCATTCTCGGCAATTCCTTTTCTTTAAGCGCTGAAGGATTCATATCGTAAGCATACACATTCCGTTTACGGTCATCGTCGCTCCTTTTATATATGGTGTAACCCACTATCCCCAGTAACAGCCCGATTACTAATAAAGGAATAGCAGCTCCCAGGTAAAAACTAGTTTTCAACAAGAAAAAGAAAATGATGGCTGTACTGATACCCGCAATACCAATAAACAGAAACAAAAGACTTTCTTGCTTCTCCCCGGTAAAGTATGCTTCTATATCTAACTTCGTAAACATATGGTATACTATTTTTTTTCAATGGCTTCCCTGATCTCTTTGCCCAGGGGTGAAACAGAAGGATCAAAATAATTAGTCAGTATTCCATTTTCATTCACCAGGTATTTGGAAAAATTCCATGACGGATATTTATTGTTCCACCCGTTTTTTGCTGAATCCGTCAGCCATTGGAAAACCGGGTTTTGTCCCGCCGATCTGA
>Ga0209063_1000379_pt1 | contig 32879 bp, 17 predicted proteins | sample KloWWTmeKNB19Kit_FD_187177 | JGI IMG/M metagenome (GOLD analysis project Ga0209063, IMG submission 187177) | Active sludge microbial communities from Klosterneuburg, Austria, studying microevolution and ecology of nitrifiers - Klosterneuburg... | ecosystem: Engineered > WWTP > Aerobic digester >... | reverse complement strand
TTCCTGTCACTACATACTGACCGCCCAAATAAATTGGAATGTTATTAATCACCGGATGCTGATATGCTGAAGTATAACCATAAGGTCCAGCCCAAGTATAACTAGAAGCACCTGAAGAATGAAGGAATACTGTTTGACCCTCACACACTGTATTGTCGTCAACTGTAGCTGTTACAACCGGGTTATTAACAATAGTAACATTCGTCGTAGCTACGGCAGTGCAACCATTAGGGCTTGTAACCGTAACTGAGTAAAGACCGGAATAAGCTGCTGTAGCGTTAGGTCTGGTTGGATTCTGAAGAGTTGAAGTAAACCCACCAGGTCCTGACCAGCTGTAACTACCACCTCCTGAAGAGGTTAATTGTAAAGTGCTTCCTGCACATGCAGTCGCTACATCATGTCCGGCTTTCGCTATAGGTGGATAATTTACTTTAACTTCTACTTTATAGCTTGACTTACATCCACCTTGACCCGTAATTGTGACCAAATATACTCCTGCCTGTTGGTAAGAATTAATAAGAACGTTAGGGTTTTGTTGTGTAGAAGTAAAACCGTTAGGTCCTGACCATGAGTAGGTGCCACCACCTGTAGCAGACAATTGAACTGAGCTGCCAACACAAACTGTAGAAGGTACTGCTGACGCTGTTCCTATTGGTGTTTGATTAACAACTACACTTACAGAACTACTTGCATTACAACCTAGATTTGTCACTGTCACTTGATATGTACCTGCCTGAGTTGTTTGAATATTATTAATACCAGGATTACTCAAAGTAGAACTAAAACCTGAAGGTCCCGACCATGCGTAAGTCCCTCCGCCAGTTGCATTTAATTGAACGTAACCTCCACTACAAACTGGGTTTGGATTAGCAGTTACGGATACCACAGGCAATGGATTAATGGAAACAGTAACAGTTGCCGTAGAAGTACATCCTGCAGCAGAAGTAACAGTCACTGTATAAACACCAGCCATTGCTGCAGTGGCATTAGCCCTCGTTGGGTTTTGTAATGTCGATGTAAATCCGCCTGGTCCACTCCAGCTATATGTGGATCCTCCAGATGAATTTAATGAAATTGTCGAACCTACACAAAATGGATTACCGGGTGAAGTAGCTGTAGCGACCGGCAGTGGAGCAACGGTAACGGTAGATGTAGCAGTAGCTACACACAAATCAGGTGCAGTTACAGTCACTGTATATGTTGTCGTAGATGCAGGAGATACTATAATAGATGGAGTCGTAGCACCAGTACTCCATAGATAGGTTCCTCCGCCATTTGCTTGCAAAGTTGCAGATGCCCCAATGCATATAGTTCCATTATTCGGTGTTCCAGAAGTTTCAGATACAGTAATTGTAGGTACAAAACTACATAAGCAATTTATCTGAAAAGATTGAGAAACACTTGAGGTGCTTTCTGCATCCAATAGTATATAGTATTGGACACCCGCTGTAAGCGTTCCAATGGTTGCTGTAGTAGGTGAAAATATATCAAGAATACACGTCCATCCTGTCGCGCTGCATCCTCCAGATGCTGCTTTGTACATATAATCTACGTAACCAGTAGAAGATGTCGATGTGACTTGCAATGAATATACCCCAGTCACTGCTGGTGTAAAGCTATAAACCTTTTCTTGGCCAGGTGTAGAAAACCCGCACGAACCAGGGCTCCATACACCGGTTCCGGTAAGATTTGCGGTATTCGATGTTCCGCAAGTTAATGTTGTAATCGAACCACAAGGATCTCCGACGATAAAGCAAGACGCACATGCCACAGTTGTTGTTCGACATGCACTTTCAGTGCCGCAGGCAGCATTTGTGTTGATATGCATATAAATAGGGCCTGAGGCAGTACATGTAACCGTCACAGGAGAAGTCCCTTGTCCAAGTATTGCACCTCCAGGTGTTCCTTGGCGAATTGTAAGGTAATTTCCAATACCTCCAGTACTGGCGAATGTGTATTGAGTTCCGCTTACACAACCTGTAACAGTAGCATACTCTCCTGCAAAATTACAAGTCGATATGGTAACAGGCGCCGGAGTAGTTGGAGCAGTTGCAGAGCCGTATGCTGTTACATTAGAACAGCCTGGTGCTACACAAGATGCGCATGCCACTGTTGTAACGTGACACGAAGCATCGGTGCCACAAGCAGCATTTGTATTTAAATGCATATATAGTGGACCTGAGGCAGTGCATGTCACTGTGACAGGAGATGTACCTTGTCCAAGTATTGCACCTCCAGGAGTACCTTGACGAATCGTAAGGTAATTACCAGTACCACCTGTGCTTGCAAAAGTGTACTGACTTCCGCTTACACAACCTGTAACAGTAGTATATTCTCCTGCAAAATTACAACTACTAATCGTAACCGGTGCTGAACTCGTTGGAGCTGCGATATTTCCAAACGCTGTAGTATTGGTGCAGCTAACAGGTGTTTGAGTACAAGTAGGAACTAGGGTAAATGCTCCACTATTAGTACTAAAGGCTGTAACTAACACGTAATAGGTAGTGCCTGATACTGCAGTAAAAGTAACTTGAGATTGTAAACTACAAAAATCATCGTTGCCAGCTACACAAGTGAAAGTACCACAAGGACCAGTAAATACACCTATTTTAGTATCAAAGCTACTGCCACAAAGGCTCAATGTTACTGAACCACTAACGTTGTCAAGCTTGTACCATACCCCTGGTGCGGTATTCAATCCTGTTGTACAAGTAGGTACTGCGTCTGAAGTTGCACCTGTGGTAGTTCCTGTTACAGTAACACCACAAGTCAGTGCAATGGCTCCAGAACAAAGGTCATTTACAATTGGATCAGGAGCACTGCAACTAGAACATGCAACAGTACCTGTATGACATGCAGATTCATTTCCACATGTTGCATCTACATTATAATGCAAATATAATGGACCGGAAGCAGTACACGTTACACTTATTGGCGCAAAACCAAATCCTAACACCGCGCCACCTGGAGTCCCTTGTCTGATGGTAATAAAATTACCAGCTCCTCCGGTTGCATTAAATAAATAAGTGCTTCCTGCTAGGGCACCGGTGACCGTGCTGTACTCGCCGCCAAAGGCACAAGTTGTGATGGTTATGGGAACTGGTGTTGTTGGCGCTGGAACCGAGCCAAAGGCTGAAGGATTGCTACATTGAGAATAGGCCGCTGTATTTAGGCATAATATAGCCATCAACACGCCGGCAAAAAAGTAAATTCTTTTCATAATAAACGCTTTTATAAATTTTAATTAATTATTAACAAATTTAATTAAATTATTCAAAAAACGTTAATTGTCATCTATAAACTATTAATTATATATATATAATTAAAATTGGAATTTATATATAATTGACTTAAAGTTAATTATAATCTATGTTTATTCAATATCTAATAAGAGATGAAATTAATGTACATATAATTAATACAGTAAATCGCATAATATAATTTGGACATTTCTTAAAAATAGAGAATAGAATTATACTTTATTCTGTTTATTGCAAAACATGATATATTTAATTCAAATATTGTTCAACTTAGACTTAATCAAATAATAAAATTTACATTCTTTCGGGCATTTCAATTCCTAATAATAACATCCCTGTTTTTAAAAATGAAGCAATTTTGTCAATTAGATATAATCTGAATTGTTTTTCTTCATCAGAGGCAGCTGTAAGGATCGGAACATCGTGGTAATAGCGGTGAAGGCTCTTGGCTAAAGAGAATAAATAGTTTGCAATTTGTGAAGGATCAAAATTTTCTGCAGCTTCTACGACGACTGACTTATATTGGTCTAGTTGCTTGATCAATTCAATTTCCGAGGAAGTCATCTTTAGTTTAATATCTGTTAGTTCTTGAAGGGATGATCGCTCTTTCCTTAAGATTGATTGTATTCTGACATAAGCATTTTGAACATAAGGGCCTGTCTGGCCTTGCATATCAACAGATTCCTTCGGGTCGAAAATCATTTTTTTCTTGGGTGAAACTTTTATCATATGATATTTTAAAGCTGCAAGGCCTATCAATCTATATATTTCGTTGTGTTGATCCACTGAAAGAGATGCTAGTTCTCCCCTTTCTTCTCCAGACGCCTGGGCCTCCGTAATAACCTCAGCTATCAAGTCATCAGCGTCAACAACTGTTCCTTCACGCGACTTCATTTTGCCTGTAGGCAGCTCTACCATGCCATAAGACAGGTGGAATAAATGATCTGCATATGGCTCATTCATGGCCTTCATGATGGCAAATAGAACCTGAAAGTGATAGTTCTGTTCATCACCTACCACATACACCATTTGATCAAATTTATATTGATCGTATCGTTGCATTGCTAGCCCAATATCCTGAGTCATATATACAGAAGTACCATCTGAACGTAAAATCAACTTGCGATCTAAACCTTTATCAGTCAAGTCAATCCACACTGAGGAATCCGATTGCCGTTCGAATATACCTTTCTCTAGTCCTTTACTTACAGCTTCTTTACCAAGTAAATAGGTTTGCGATTCATAATAATTTTGATCAAACTCAATTCCTAACTTAGCATATGTTGTATCAAATCCACTATAAACCCAGCTATTCATTGTATTCCACAAAGCCATAGTTGCCGCATCTCCCTCTTCCCATTTATTGAGCATTTGGCGAGCTTCTAACCCCAATTCACTATTTGTATTAAAATATGTATTCTTATAATTAGCAAAAAACGTAGCCTCATCCTGATTTTTATCTGATGCCTTATATAATGACAATGCTTCATCTGACTGCTGCCAATTTCTATATTCTTCCTTGAATTTATTTTCAAACATGACATACAAATCTCCAACAAAATGATCCCCTTTCATCTTTTCTTTCTCAGGATCTGTCAATCCACCATATTTTTCATAGGCTAACATGCTTTTACAGATAGCAATTCCCCTGTCATTAATGACTTGGGCCTTAATTACATTATGCCCTAGTGCTTTCAGGATATTTGCTGAAGAATTCCCAAGAAGAATGTTTCTGATGTGACCCAGATGAAGCGGTTTATTGGTATTTGGTGATGAAAATTCTATTATAAATGTCTTTTTCTCATTTTCTGCAATTGAAAATTGAGTACTTAATTCATTTAAAACGTTTGCCCAATAACTTTGAGATAGCGTAAAATTAAGGAATCCTCCAACTACTATAACTTCTGATATTCTGGCATCTTGCCCATCCAAATTCTCCTTTAATGATAACCCCAGTTGATTCGGGTTCATCTGTAATGTTTTAGCAAATGGAAACAAAGTTACAGTGAAGTCACCTGTAATATCAGGTTTCGTTAAAGAAATAGGAATAATATCTGGGTTAATATCATGACTATATTTTTCACTTATAGCCTTGCTAACCAATGTTTGAATCGTATGTTGAATGTTCATGAATTACATTTTAGAAAGCCGCAAAATTAAGAAAATTAAGTGGTGGCGCAAAAGAATGGGTTTGACAAAGCGTCTAAATAATTGCTTGCAACTTACAATGTATATAAGAATTAGTTAATAAGCACTGATTTTCATTGGTTTATATAATTATAGTTACCTTTGTACATCGCCTATGAATAAGATATTTATTAAATACGGTTTTCCACTCAGCTTGATCTTCATCATGCTTTGCCTTGCATTCAATAAGGATGTTGCTTTTTTAGTTCAATGGAATATACAATATGGACTAAACATAGATCCAAAAGCCTGTTATTATATATCATTGATATATCTGAGTATTGTGACTTGCATCACTAGTTACTATTTTTATCTAAAGATGGAGGAAGAACCAAATGAGGAGCAACTTCATCCGGGTTATTTTACTTTATCATTTCTATTGGGTTTGCCTGTCGTCTGTATTGCAATTATCGGACCTTTTGCACACGGCATGATCGCGCTTACTATCTTGGCTTCGGCTACTTGGTGTTTTGTGAAAATATATCATGTGGTGGTGGAGTATTATAAGACATGAGTAATCGGTAATCGGTAATCGGTAATCGGTAATCATAATGTTCAAAATCACAGATTGAGTTCCATCATTCCAGAACTTCTATTTTCAAAATTTCCAATTAAAAATTACTATATAGTTAAACCATAGAGCCCATTAGCTTTTAAATTCATGCTTTACTCAACAATAAAAATACTCAAACTCCTTCGCCTCATTTTCAACTTTCAATTTTCAATTTTCCCTTCAACGCATCAACACAAATGCTGAATAATATCATACTGTGTTAAAATATGCTTATGGCCCGTTCCATCCATTACCAGGACAGCAGGGATCTTCTTACTTATGTATTTTGTAAGTTCTTTGACAGAAAGAGATTCATCGACAATGGGAAATGGCTCATGCATGACATCTTTAACAAGCACATTGTCAATATTCTCACTATTTTCAAGTAAAGAAGATAAAATATCACTCTCAGTTACTGACCCTACGATTTGTCCATTTGAATTGACTACCATCTGAGAAATATCATTTTCTTTCATCAAATCGAAAACATCGCGCAACTTACTTTCTGCTTGAGCACTAATTAAACTTGGATTGTTTTTCTTGCGGATCAGGTCAGCCAAGGTAAGATCCTGGCTTATGAATCCTCTGTCACGCATCCAGTCATCATTGTAGATCTTAGCGACATACCTTGAACCATGATCGTGAAAGATGATCACAACGACATCTTCAGGTTTTAAGCGATCCTTGATCTGTAATAATCCTGCCAAAGCACTTCCTGCACTATACCCCAGTAACATCCCCTCTTCTCTGGCAAGTCTTCTTGCTGCTAGTGCGCCATCTTTGTCTGTGACTTTTTCAAAATGATCGATCAATGAAAAATCAACGTTCTTGGGTAGAATATCCTCACCAATCCCTTCCGTGATGTAAGGATATATTTCCTTTTCATCAAATATTCCGGTTTCTTTATATTTTTTGAATACAGATCCATAAGTATCAATCCCAATGATCTCAATATTAGGATTTTTTTCTTTCAGATATTTTGCGGTACCACTGATAGTACCTCCGGTGCCAACTCCTACGACCAACTTTGTAATAAGGCCATCAGTTTGTTCCCAGATCTCAGGACCTGTGGACTCATAATGTGCCAATGAATTGGCCATGTTGTCATATTGATTGAACCAATAGCTATTAGGAATTTCTTTGCTTAACCTTTCTGCCACAGAGTAATAAGATCTTGGGTCAGAAGGCTCGACGTTGGTAGGACAAATGATGACCTCCGCTCCTACTGCTTTTAGCATGTCCATCTTTTCTTTGGATTGCTTATCGCTTGTCGTAAAGATGCTTTTGTATCCTTTAATTGATGCGACCAATGCCAGCCCCATGCCGGTATTACCTGATGTACATTCAATGATGGTGCCACCTGGTTTAAGTTTGCCGGTCTCTTCAGCCACTTGCACCATTTTGAGTGCCATGCGGTCTTTGATTGAGTGTCCGGGATTGAATGTTTCTACTTTAGCCAAAACGAGACAAGGCAGTCCTTCGACCACTTTGTTGAGTTTAACCATTGGTGTATTTCCGATAGTTTCCAGGATGTTGTTATAATACATATGTTATTATTCTGATTATTTTGAAGGGGCGAAAGTAGCAAAAAAAATTGAGGTTAAAAAGTGAGAAGGTAAGAAGGTGAGAAGGTGATGTGTGATCGGGTGATGGGTGATGGGTGATGGGCGATGGGCGATGGATCTGATAAAATGTATCTTTGAATTCAAAATTTGCTAATTAAAAAATCCGTGAAATCCAATAATCCTTTTAATCCGTGATTCAGACAATGTGTGATCGGGTGATGGGCGATGGAACTGATTAAATGTATCTTTGAATTCAAAATTTGCTAATTAAAAAATCCGTGAAATCCAATAATCCTTTTAATCCGTAATTCAGACAATGTGTGATGGGTGATGGGCGATGGAACTGATAAAATGTATCTTTGAATTCAAAATTTGCTAATTAAAAAATCCTTGAAATCCAATAATCCGTTTATCCGTGATTCAGACAATGGGTGATCGGGTGATGGGCGATGGAACTGATTAAATGTATCTTTGAATTCAAAATTTGCTAATTAAAAAATCCGTGAAATCCAATAATCCTTTTAATCCGTGATTCAGACAATGGGTGATCGGGTGATGGGTGATGGGCGATGGAACTGATAAAATGTATCTTTGAATTCAAAATTTGCTAATTAAAAAATCCGTGAAATCCAATAATCAGTTTAATCCGTGATTCAGACAATAGGTGATTAGGTGATTGCATGATCGGATGATCGGGTGACGGATAATGTAAGAAGAGATATTTAAAGTATATCCAGTAATTCTTCCTTCGTCATCTTACCACCGCCCTGCTCAGACTTGATGAGATCTCCCACTAACTTCCTTTTTGATTCTTGAAGTTTCATGATTTTTTCTTCAATGGTATCCGGGCAAATCAATCTAACTGCTATGACATTTTTATTTTGGCCAATGCGATAAACGCGGTCAATTGCCTGGTTTTCTACAGCAGGATTCCACCAAGGGTCTACAAGATAGACGTAATCAGCCTCAGTCAAATTTAGGCCAGTTCCGCCAGCTTTTAAACTGATTAGGAATACTCTAACGTTGCCATTATTCTGAAATTCATTGACGCTGGCAGCGCGGTTTTTACTTTGCCCGGTAAGGTATTCATGCGGAATTCCGAAATGCACGAGTTCCTTTCTTACAAGATCCAACATACTGACGAACTGCGAAAAAACAAGAATTTTATGTTGAGCGGATTTGTTCCGGATCTGATCAATGAGGACATCGATCTTGCTAGAATGATCCCCAATGGCGTCTTCTTCCTTTAAAAGCGCCGGGCTGTCACAAATCTGCCTAAGACGCGTCAACCCTGCTAATACATGCATATTGCTTCGTGACAATTCTGCCTCATCCTTGGCAGTGATGTAATCCCTTAATTCAGTTTCATGCTTATCGTAAATCCTGCGTTGCTCTTCTCCCATTTGGCAATAAATAACCATTTCAGTCTTAGCAGGTAATTCAGTGGCTACTTGCTTTTTAGTCCTTCTCAATATAAAAGGCCGGATCTTTTCTTCCAATTCTTTAGATCTTCTAACATCCTCAAATTGATCAATCGGATTAGAATACACCTGACTGAAATACAATTTATTGCCAAGCAATCCAGGACAAGCAAATGATAGTTGCCCATAAATATCAAAAGTATTGTTCTCAATTGGTGTTCCTGTCAACACTAATCTATTGCGCGCTTTCAGCAGTCTTGCAGCTTTATACCTTTCAGACTCCGGATTTTTAATAGCCTGAGATTCATCAAGTATGACATAATTGAAGTCAAATTCTTTTAGAAATCTTATGTCCGACAACATCATGCCATAGGTAGTCAGTATAATCTCAAATTTTGAAAATTCTGAGTTGCTTTTTGGCCTATTCGCTCCATAATTTGTATAGATCTTCAGATCTGGTGCAAATCTACTGACCTCATCCTGCCAGTTGAAAAGTAAAGAAGTCGGGACGACAACCAAATTGGTATTGTTAAGATGTTTTTCTCTGAGTGAAAGAATAAATGCAATGACCTGCACAGTTTTACCCAGGCCCATATCGTCAGCAAGGCATCCACCGAAATTGTGATCATCCAGGAAGTTTAACCAATTTAATCCATCCTCCTGATAATGTCTTAATTTAGCTTTCAAATTATCAGGAACCTTAACTTCAGGTATGTTTTCTAGCTTTGTAAATTTGCTTTTGTAGTTCTCTATCTCAACGCTGACTTCCCGACTTAATACTTCATCTTCAAACAGTTCACTTAATTCAGTAAAATTGATCTTAGGCACCAGGATCATTTCCTCCAATACCTCGCCGGCATTGAAAAAATCAGCAAATTTCTTAAGCCAGATCTCCGGAATAATACCCTGACTCCCGTCGTCCAATTGTACATATTTACTCTTGCTTTTGGCTGCTTTGTAGAGCTGTTTCAAATTCGCTTTTTGTTTGCCGAATTTAACATTCACATGTATATTAAACCAATCAATTCCACTATTCACACTTATAGAAATATTGGCTTTATTCGAATTTAATTTGTTCTTTTTTAATTCATTGAATCCAAGTATTATAATTCCTTCGTTGCGCCAGGTTTCAAATGCGCCTAGGAACCAGTCTTCATCCAGAAATTTATCCTTGTGCAAATAGAAATATTGAAATTCATTTAATTGCTCAGAAAATTCCGGATGCTGTCTTAATAATAAGGAAGTAAAATGAATCTCGAGTTGATCATCTCTTTCAACTTTAAATAAATTTCCGTTCTGGTCTTTATCATAGATTTGCTTCCTTGAAAACACCGGGATTTCAACTTGTCCATATCTTACTACAGGAGTAATGTTGATAAAATGTTCCTGGTCAGTAAGATAAATGATACGATGAATGTCACTTTCGTGCATTATAGAAGCGATTTGCTTCTTACTTGCAGCTTTTATAAATGCATAATTAATTGAAATTTGATTTTCTAATTCATCAAGAATAGAAGATTTAAATTCATCAAATTTAGATTTGTGAATAATTACTATTTCATTATTTGATTTAAAATAATCAATGACTCGCAGTAAGTCAGTATTTGGAATTAAATACCATTTATTTTTTAATTCAATAAAGTATTTATACCTAATTGCCAATTCCTTAAAAGGTATTTGTTTGTCGCGGATCGTTATTTCACCAGTGATCTCGTAGAATGGCTCTTTTTGAAAAACATTTAATTGAACGTCATTTTTTAATGGAAATAACTCAATTTGTTTTAATGAATTAATTGTAATTGTATCTGAAATTATTTTATCATGGAAATAAAATTCCAATCCCAAAGGATTTAAAAGCAATTGTTTTAAGGCCTCAATTTCAACTTTTGCATCCCCACCTCCATGGACATTTTGCAGTTTTGCGACTGCTGCATAAAATTTTACATATGCGATGACCTCTGTATTATTAATTAATTCCAGGGGATCAAGTATTAGCAACGGGCTTTTGATCTTGCCATTCTTGCCGGTCTCTACCTCAATTATTTCGGCACTTATTTGTTCATAATATTTATGCTTTGTAAATGCCACAATTTTCTTTGAAGAATCACTTGCAGGATTAAATGGTTTTGATGGTTCTTGAGGAAGTAACTTTAAACTTAAAGCTTCGTGCTCAGCTTTATCAAACCTAACTAATTCCTTGATTTTAGGTCTTATCTCATAGCTTTGTGCTAAATAAACCAGATCAAAATATAACTCACATTCAACTTCATCATCTATTCCGTAATTTTTTGCTGTCTCAATAATCTTGGCTTTCCTCATAGCTGTATCAAAAAAAATGCGCAGATAAGGATGCCTTATGATGTTTTGAATTACCTGAAACTGATGACTGCACATCTTTCGCTTAGACTCTCCGCAAGGACAGTTTAAAATTAAAGAATCGGAAAGTTGGCTGACAGAAACAATAGGATACTCTAAACCTATTGAAGGATTAGTAAACAATCCAAAATCTATATCAATGATTGATGGAACAATATTGAAATAACCACGGGAGTTAGTATCCGCGAATCCTGCAGAATGTTTTAGAAGGACTCCATAGGATAACTCCGGAACAGTTCTGTCGATGCTGTATTCATTGGCACGGTTAGTCATTAAATAAATTTCGCTTTAATGAATCAAAGTAAAGCATTAATTAATAACGAAAATCATAAACTCAGATTTTTGTGAAGATTTTCATAAAAGACAAAATTTTTGAGTGTTGCATTCTGAAAACTTTTCAATCCAACAAACTTTTTTTTGAGGAATTATTCCAACCAGCTTGATTTTCATAATCTACATAATAGATCTTGAGATCAGCTTGATTCTCGTATGGCACGAAGTAGATTTCTTTTTGAGATTGATTGCTGTAATTTGTAAAAAACCACTTCCCGTCATTTTTACCGGCTTGATTTTCATATTTTACTTTGTAGACTTTTAGATCAGCCTGGTTTTCGTACTTTACGATATATACTTTAACATCTGCTTGATTTTCATAGGAAACTGAATAAACCTTTTGCGACTTAACGTTAGAAAGAGAAAAAAGGAATAGTAATAAAGAAATAAAATATTTCATTTGCTAATCTTTTTAAATTAAAATTAAAGATAACAAATGTCAGAATTTGATATTCTTAATTAATTCATAAAGTTTACCAACACATGATATGCCTTGAAATATATCCTTATTTGAGATAGGATATTCTTGTAAAAAACTTAGCATCCTTTGCGCCGAGTTTAGCAGCAACTTCTGGAGATACAATCACTTTGATATCATCAGGATAAGTGTTAGCCGGTATGGTACCTGCTACCTTTGCATAGATAGTTGTATTAAACATTGGATTCGTGATGCTGATGATACTTCCTACTGCTGCAGATTTATGCAGTACATACAATCCCTTACTGCCTTTTAATTCCTTATGCCAGAAAGCTGCACCCTGCTCACTATTGCGCTTTAGAACTGTCGAAGATTCTTCAAATTTTTCTTTATTTGATGCTGGAGTATTTGTTTTAGCTTCTTCCTTTTCGACTTTGGCAACCGCTTCGGTAATTGTAGCCTTTATAATGGCTTTATCTTTTTCGGTGCTCTTAGGACTTGTCTCAGTAATGGGAGCTTTCGTAGATGATATATTTGGAGGTGTTTTCGTGCTTGTCGGATTAGCTTTTGATGCGGATACATTTTTATCCGCAACTATAATTGCCGGTGTTTCTACTTTTTTGCTAAATATGTCTAAGGGAACCCAACCCAACAGAAGTAATTGGCCCAATTTAAGCTCTGGACTCGTCATACCATTAAGCTTCATTAACTTTTCAGGCTTAATCCCAAAATAATTGCGCGAAATATTTAATAAACCTTCACTGGGTTTAACTTCATAAAAAACTGGAGTAAAGGAAGCCCTATTTTTTGGCAGTTCAGTTACTCTAATAAGTTTTGCACTAATAGGAACTTTCAATAATTCATCCACCTGGATCATTCTTACCTTAAGTGCTGGGTTTAATTCTTGAAGCTGGGTTGTTTTTAGACCATAAAACCTGCATAGTGAATACAAAGTTTGTTTTGGCGCCACACGATGCATAAAATATTTACCAAAAATACTATCATTCTGAATGAAAATGGTGTCAAGGTAACTCAATACTGTAACTGAATCACCTGTGGCGCGAGCTTGTGTAAGACCAACTAATGTAAACAGCAGTGTTAAAGATGCTAATTGTAATTTTCTCATAATACTTAATAAATGCTATAATGATGTAACGAAAATTTAATGAAATTTCATTCACCATATGACATCAAACAATAATAAACGTCATAATTGTTCCGCAAATATATTATTATTTTATCTAATATAAGAATTTAACTAAATTCTAGTTGACCACCAATGGGACAATGTTCAATTGATTCTTACCTTCAGCCTTTATGAAATAGACACCGGGAAGGAAAGCGGAGGCATCAAAAAACAACTTTTGTTGGTTTGGTTGATAATTGCCATTAAACAATGTTTTAACCATTTTGCCAGCAGCATCATACAAACCAATGTGAATTCTATCTCTTGAAGATAAATGAACATCAACTAAAGTCATAGAAGTAGCAGGGTTCGGATAGACTTCTATGTGATTAGTTGAATTAATTTCATCTGATGAGCTAGTTTGTAAAGTTTTAGATGTATAAAAACCTGATGGGGCTGTCATAGGACGTGTGATCGTTTTCCCGGATTTTGCAAATCCTTTGATAAAATATCTAGCTGTATTTTTAAATTCAGGAATGTTGGCGATGTACAAAGATGTCAAATTGTTCTCAATGTTCATCTCTATACTATCCCAAAGTTCTGTTACTTCTTCCAATTGATAATACAACATTACTTTTTCAATTCCAGTCCTATTTTTTACTATAGCGTGAACATCTCGTTCTACCGTTACTTTAGCATCTATTATAGGCAAAATTGCATCCACTGCGATCATCAAAGGATCATTAACACCAACTTCTTTTGTGATACAATGAATGGCTCCTAGGGATGGAATTATTTTATTGCAATCTATGCCTACAATATTGTATCCAGGAAGTGCTTCTTCATATATTCTTCGAGCAATTGTATCATATTGTTCGGCATAAAAAGGTACCAGAACTGTTTTATTTACAAATACAGAATTTGTATAAGTCCTATAATTGCCATTTTGATCAGGGTATTTACCATTAGGTCCGGGAGGCATTGGCATATATACAATTCGGTAAGGTTTGCCAAATGTATTTGTAAAATTAGATAGAACGTAATCAATATTTGCATTGATCTGCTTTCCGTCAGCAACATCATTAGGATACTTACCTACCAAAATCGTTTGCTCATCAAGGATCTTCATGTGCATATCTATGTGATGAATCGCATCATATGGAAGGGTATTCATCTTAGGATACACTTTTGTTCCCATGAAGTCATGCATGATGGTATCTACTTCAGCTTCGGTATGATCAGAAAAGCCAAAATCACTATTTGGGCCATTTTCATCCATAACTAGTAAGGAACTAAATGCAGTGCCAAGGCCATCAGACATATAGTTTCCGCCGGTGTGGACTAGATCAAGCGGAGCTTCATTTGTTTCTATCAGAGGTAATTGGAGTGATCTGGAGAGCTGACGTGCAAGTGTGTCATCCTGATATCTTGGGCGATTGTAGATCCAATCAACAAGATAAAAGGAATCCACATCTCTGGCATATACAGTATTGGGGCCATAATCTCTTACCCAAATTGAGTTGTATTTACCGATGACATACTGAACGTTTACAGAATCAGAGATGCCCTTAGATTCTAAAAAACTCTTAACAGTGCTTGCATTGGTACATGCTATGATAATTTTACATTGAGGGATTGTATTTCTAACGATTTCTGCCTGAATATCCTTGAAGCCATTATCCCAAGAGATTATGAGGCCGCTCAATTCTTCCCACTCCGCCATACTTCTTACAGGAAAATCAAGTTTTCCGGATCTACCTGTTTTAGCTTCCTTGATGGTATTAGCAAGATACTGAGGCATAGCTTCTCTTTCACCGGCAGCAAAGTTTTTAGGTAAACTCTGAGCAATGAGGGCCGATGCTGAAAGATGAATAACTAAAAGGAAAACATATTTCAACATGATATTAAGTTTTATTTAAAAGAAGAAGTTAAGTCCGGCACTCGGAAGTATTGGCAATTGGTTGATACGCTCATATGAGATTCTGTTGACATAGAAGATATTATCTCTGTCTGTCACATTGGATATACTTGCGTTTATTTCTAATCTTGAGTGTTTGCCAAACTTAAATATTTTCTTAGCAGAGACATCAATACGCATATAATCAGGTAATCTACCTTGATTTCTTTTACTTTCGTACAGAATGCCAATTTGGCCATTTGTTGAAACGAAATCTGTTCCAAGATCAGTAGATGGAATCTGATCGAAGAATCCAATGGCTCTGGTGAAAGGGAATCCAGTTCCATAATTAAATCTGACACTCAATTCCAGAGATTTTGTCTTTCCAAAAGCTACCGAACCTAAAAGGTTGACATTATGCGTTCGATCATAAATAGTAGGATATTCCTGCCTGCCATCATCTCTGGTAACGTTACCATATGAGTAAGTACCCCATAAATAGTACCTTCCTCTAGAATACTTAGCTGTAAAATCAATTCCATATGCCTTACCTGTTTCAACTATATAATCAGGATCAGTTTTCTTAGCCTTGGCGCGATTGATATTTAATAACGCATTGAAGTTCTTATAATATGGTTCAAGATTCAGCTCAAGGTATTGGTTGACATCATATTCAACTCCGAAAACCACATGCCATGCTTTTTGGAGTACGTTATTAACATACTCGTTTTTACTGTAATCATATATTGACTCCTCCGGACCTGAAAGAAAGCCACTAAAAAGATTGACCACGTCTCTGTCGTCCACAGTACTAAGAACATTTTGTGAATAAAGACCTGCAGCACCTTTGAAGCGTAAAGTTTTAGTTGCATTATATTTCATCCCTATTCTTGGCTCAGGGCTGAATTTACCTAGAGAAGCATAATATTGCAACCTAACTCCCGGCTCTATTACAAGGTCGCCAAGTAACAGCTTATCTTTGAAAAAGAAAGAAAGTTCAGTAGTATTATCTTTTCTGGCAATTGTATTTTTTAGGAAATTTGTATAATTCAGGTCAGTGGTATTACCGGCTAGTTCTATCCCGAATTGAAGTTCGGACTTAGGTTTGTAATTTGTAATATTTACACCAAAGAAATAATTGGACAACTCAGATGTTCTTGGATTTTGTTCGAATTCGTTAAGCTCAATGTTGTATTTTGTAAAATTGGCAATCGCTCCTAAAGTATAGTTAGAACCGGCAGGATTCAAAACAAAATTTATACCTCCGCCGCTGTTAACCCATTTAAACTTAGTGGTAGATGTATAATTGACATCATCATTAAAATTAAAACCAAAAAGATCGATTTTACTACCATTGTCAAGAGAGAAGTTCAACTTTCCATAATAATCTGTAAACGCAAATGGAAGACCATCTTCATTAGCATAGCTGTATAGCGTTTTAGAAGTCTTTTCTAGTAATGACTTTTTAAAGGAAAGTAAATAAGATGCGGAAAATGCCTTATCTTCTTTCAAAGGAACAATAGGGCCTTCCAGCACAGCCTTTGCATTAAAAGGACTCACCCCTACTACTCCACTTATTCTTTTTTTATTCCCTTCCTTTGTCTTAATATCTACGACAGCAGAAACTCTGCCTCCATGCTCTACATTGAAACCGGCACTATTTACATCTATTGTTTTTATTGCTTCTGTCTCAAATACTGAAAATATTCCTATGCTATGGAATGGATTGAATATGGTCATTCCATCTATCATGATCTTATTCTGGATGGGTGCTCCCCCTCTGATGTATATCTGTCCACCCTGGTCTCCTGTGCTCACAATACCTGGTAACACTGGAAGGTATTGTGCAATGTCTGCATCCCCACCTATGGATGGTAACTGCTTAATTTGTTTCGGGCTTATGGTGATCACACCTGCTTTCACTTCTGTTCTTTTCTCTATGCTCCCGGCAGTGATCTGAACTTCATCAAGTAATTGAGTAGAAGTCTCAATATATAGTTTCTTATAGGTAACTGCAAGATTCTTAACATCTATATCTACTATTAAAGTATCATAACCGACATATGTGATCATTAATTTCTGAAGACCAGAGGGGGCATCAGTAAGATTAAAATAACCATTATTGTCTGTAAGATCAAGAAGATTGGTACCAATTACAGATACGGAAGCAGATATGATAGAATTACCATCTTCTTTATCATAGACGTTACCTCTTAGGATGGTGCGCTGTGAGTATGAAGCAATATTAATCAGTAAAAAAGAAAATAATATGATGTGTTTGTGCACGATAACAAATTTTAGAAGGCGTAAAAGTAAACTTTTATAATTATTATTCTTCTAAATTTCAATTAACAAGTGTTAAAGTATAGTAAAAACACTTCAATAATTTTGTCCTATTAGCCTATTTCTGAGCCATTGTCGACTGCTCTGTCAGGTCTTAAAAGGATCACTCCACCTCCATTATCGTATATACCCAATATTAGAAACTCTGACATGTAGCCTGCTATATTTCTTGGTGGAAAATTTATTACTGCAATTATCTGAGTGCCAATCAGAGCGGAAGTTTCATAATAATGTGTGATCTGTGCACTACTTTTTTTAATACCAATATCCGGGCCAAAATCAACTTCAATTTTATAAGAGGGATTCCTTGCCTTTTCAAATGTAATGGCAGAGATGACAGTTCCAACTCTTATATCAAGTAATGCAAAGGATTCAGTAAAATTTACTTGAGGTTTCATATATGATCAGGTATTGTTTAACCTTGTCTGATTGCTTCGACGGGATCCATCTTTGCAGCATTAAAAGCAGGTATCACACCTGCAAGAATACCTACAAGAATGGAAAGGACCAATCCAACCAATATATTGCTTATAGAAAGCGTCATTTCAAATTCAGTTAAAGCACTGGCTACCTTTAAAACGCCGAACACAAATATTAAACCTAATATTCCGCCGAGGATACACAATACCACTGATTCAATTAAAAATTCAAGTAGAATGACATTTCTTGTCGCGCCAATCGCTTTTTTAATGCCAATGATGTGGGTTCTTTCTTTTACTGAAACAAACATAATATTGGCGACGCTAAACATACCAACCAAGATGGCAAAGCCACCAATGATTAGTCCTGCAAGTTTTAAAACACCAAAAACACTGTCAAATATTTTATTCAACATGCTCAATTCATTGATGGCGAAATTACTTTCATCCATTGGCTTGATCCTGCGTTCAGCCCTTAGTAAACCAGTTATTTCGTCTCTAAAATCAGCAATATCAATTCCTTTTTTTGCCTTAGCATTAATAGAAGCAAAGAAAGATCCTCCTCTAAGATTAATATAGAACTGAGCAGTCTTATAAGAAACAAGACATGCTTCATCGAAATCGAGAGGGTTAATCAAGCTCTTTCCGGTTTTAGCTATCACACCAATTACCTGGAGTTTTTTGCCGCCCAATACTACGATCCTCCCTATTGGATCTGCTGGTCCAAATAAACCTTGAGCGACTTCATATCCTATGACTACAGTATTCGTTCCATTGATAACATCATTGCGATTAAAAAAGCGACCGGAAGCAATTTCAATATTAAAAATGCCTCCATAATCTTCTGTTACGCCTATTATAAAGGAGCCTTCTATAAAGTTTTTCTGAAATTTAACGACTTTATTTCCTATAAAAGCACTGTATGAAACCTGCTCAGTCAATTTGCTTTTTTCTTTTATAGCTTCAAAATCACTATAAGAAGGCTTTGGACGACGTTGATATTTCCACCAACTCCCTCCATCATCGCTCCAGGGTCTTTTATCGATATATAGTACATCGTTGCCCAATTTATCGAAGCTACCCCTGATATTATTCTCAAGTGAATCTACAGCTGCTTGCACGGCTATGATACAAAATATACCTATCATTATACCAAGGAGAGATAGAAATGTTCTCATCTTATTATTTCTGAGTTCAGACAAAGCCTGGACAGAACTTTCCCAAAAAATATGTGCAATATTCAATAGTTAGAAATTATTTTGTAAAGTTAACTTTGAAATATCTAACCATGAAATAAATTCGACAAGCGAATACCATATCAGTACTAAAAACATTGCTTAGATTGACAATTTAGAATTTTAGATGTCTGACGGTTTTATGATTTTCCTTTAGCATGATTAGTGATTTAATACCTATCGTAAGGTGATCTGTCACATAATTTTGATTTACATGTTTATCACTTTCATCGGTTTTGACCCCTTCAGGAAACATTGGGATATCGGAGACTAAAAGTAGGGCTCCTGTAGGAATTCTATTGTGAAATCCAACAGAAAAAATTGTAGCAGTCTCCATGTCTATAGCCATAGCTCTTATAGCGGAAAGGTATTCTTTAAAATCTTCGTCCCATTCCCAAACTCTTCTATTGGTTGTAAATACAACACCCGTCCAATAATCTCTTTCATTTTCTCGAATAGCTGTAGAAATAGATTTTTGGAGCGCAAATGCTGGCAAGGCTGGTACTTCTCTTGGAAAATAATCATCAGATGTACCATCTCCTCTTATTGCAGCTATGGGTAAAATTAGATCTCCAACTTTATTTACTTTTTTCAAACCTCCGCATTTCCCTAAAAACAATACAGCATGTGGAGTAATAGCCTCCAATAGGTCCATGATGGTGGCTGCATTCGGACTGCCCATGCCGAAATTAATGATTGTAATATCGTCAAATGAAGCACTCTGCATAGCTCGGTCTTCTCCTGTGATCGGCACATTATAGGTCTCTGCAAAGCGCACCACATAATCTTTGAAATTAACAAGGATAATAAATTTCCCAAATTCTTCAATTGATCTGCCAGTGTATCTAGGTAACCAATTGTTAATTATATCAGCTTTTGTTTTCATTGAATGTCATTTTGAAAGATAAGTCAATCATGCTAAAATAAAATATTTCTTTCCACAAGAACGCACAAATATTTCAATTTTAATTTAGACTTACCTAAATTTATCACTAATTGATCACATATACATCTGTTATTAAATTTATTAAACTCGACAAATCGATGTTATTAACACAATCAGAGGAAGACTACATAAAGGCGATATACCGCATATTCGAGCGAACCGGAACTTTAGTAAGTACCAACTCAATATCTGACCAAATGAAGACCACACCTGCTTCTGTAACGGATATGATCCAAAGGTTGCACGAAAAAGGAATAGTTCATTATGAAAAATATAAAGGAGTCTCCTTAAAACAAAATGGCAATTCAATTGCCACACAACTGATTCGCAGAAACAGGTTGTGGAAAGTTTTTTTAGTTGAAAAATTAAACTTTACATGGGATGAACTCCAGGAGACTTCAGATATATTAGAACATGTACAATCTGAAAAGATGATAGATGAACTTGAGAAATACTTGTCATTTCCAAAATATGATCCACTCGGGGACCCGATTCCTGATAAGAGTGGAAAGTTTGTGTTGAGGAGCAGATTTCCGTTATCTGAAGTTAATATGAATACAAAAGTGAATGTCGTAGGGCTTTTAAACCAAAGTCCTCCATTTTTAAAATATTTAGACAGTCAAAAAATTGAATTGGGTACCAAAATTACTATACTTGAACGTTTCGAATTTGACAAATCTCTAAAAATCCTTTCAAATGAAAGCGTAGAATCGAATATATCATTAGACATAGCAAGGAATATACTGGTGCGTTTTCAAAGCTAAATATCAGTATTTATAAACAAATTCACCTATAGGGAAATTCAAATAATATTTAGTTTCAATTAATTGTATATCATTTTTATTTTTGCATACTAATATTGCACAAAATATTATTCCTCTTTTTATTCAAATAATAATCAATTCAGTATATGAAGTATTTAAATCTATTGATTTTATGTCTTATAGTCAACCTAAGTTTTGGCCAAACATCTAATTGGCAAAAATGGCAACCAATTGAAAAAAGTCATTCTCTTAGAATAAAAACAACTAAAGCTGAATATTATTCTCTGGACCTCAAAGGATTAAAGAATCAAATATCCAATGCACCTGAGGCAAAAGATAGAGATGTGATTGCTCCTATCCTCTCGCTGCCAATGCCCGGTGGTAAGATGATCGATTTTAATGTAATTTCCTCCAGCGCTCTAGCTCCGGGATTAGCTTCAAAATATTCGGAAATAAAAAGTTACATCATCAAAGCCATAAATGATGAAAGGGTGCAAGGAAGAATAGACGTGACTTATCAGGGCTTTCATGCAATGATCCAAAAAGGTGCGGATCTAGTCTTCATAGATCCGGCATTGGATAAAAACACAATCAACTACATTGTTTATAAAAAAACTGACCTTGTCAGGACAAATAATTTCGCATGTCTGGTAAATGATGAATCTGAAAAAGAAAGTCTTAACTTCGACTCTAATGATATTAGAGTATCCGATAATAATTTCAGAACATATAGAATAGCTATATCCTGCACAGGTGAATATGCGCAATTCCATGGTGGAACAAAAGAGATGGTCGTTTCTGCGATGAACACTACTATCAATAGGGTCAACTTTGTATATGAACACGACTTTGCAGTGAGATTCGAAATAGTCGACAAGAACGATACACTTATATATCTTAACCCTTCCACTGATCCTTACGATAATAATGATGTAGGAACTCAACTGGATGAAAATCAAAATCAATGCGATGAAAAGATCGGTTCTGCTAATTATGACATTGGTCATATATTTAGCACTGGTGGCGGAGGGTTGGCAGGGTATGCTGTAGTTTGTAAAAATAACCGGAAAGCCGGAGGTGGAACAGGTTCAGGATCTCCTGTCAATGACGCTTTTGATATAGATTATGTAGCTCATGAGATAGGTCATCAGATGAGTGGATCACATACTCAGAATAATAATTGTAATAGAGACGATTCTGCATCTTTTGAACCGGGTAGTGCTTCAACTATCATGGGTTATGCAGGAATTTGTGCTCCTGATGTACAACAACATAGTGATGCATATTTTCATGGCCATAACATATTGGAAATGGGTAATTATATAGTGAATGGCACAGGTAATAGTTGTCCATCCAAGACTATTCTACCTGGGACAAAGCCAGTGATAAATACTACTTCAGGAAATCATATTATCCCGAAATTGACCCCTTTTGAGATGGAAGCATCTGCGACAAGTGAATATCCTTTATTATACTGGTGGGACCAATATGACAATGAAGTAGCAGAAGTTCAACCTCCGCTTCCTTCGAATAAATTGGGGCCATTATTCCGATCTTACGATGCAGTTCCCTCCGGAATCAGAACATTTCCGAAAATTGAATATATTGTAAATAATTCTTTGAATACTTGGGAGTCTCTATCTGCAGTAGCAAGAGATATTAATTTTGTAGTTACAGTTCGAGAAGATATTACTGACGGTGCCAGACACTCTCAGGCATTTGATAAATTAACTGTCGATGCTAACAAAGGTCCTTTCCTGGTAAATAATCCAAATGACAAGAATGTTACATGGTTTTCAAGTGTACCGCAAACTGTAACCTGGGATGTTTCACTTACAGATCAAAGCCCTATAAACTGCTCGAGAGTTAATATTTTATTATCAAAAGATGGTGGTTATACTTATCCATATTCGCTCCTAGAAACTGAAAATGATGGTTCTGCGGAAGTTATATTACCACAGATTGTAGGAGACAGCATGAGAATCAAAGTAGCTGCTGTAGGCAATGTATTTTTCGATATATCAAATAATAATTTCACGATTAAGGATGGTTTTCCTCCATTTACCGTGGATGTGAATGCTACTTCTGTAATGTTGTGCGCCTTGGATACATTATCATTCTATGTAAGTGCCAAAACACTGGATCTAACACCTGATACTATTTTAGTAAGTACATTTAATACAATTCAAGGTATCAAAGTACTATTTTCGAATGATACTTTATATACTGAAGATTCAATTTTGGTGACCATTATTAACAATAATTCAGCAGCTGGAGTGAAGCAATTACAATTAAAATTTTCTACTCCAGCTTTAAATATTGTAAAATCCATAGAAATAACCAGTATTGCACTGCCTCTAAGCCCTGTGTTAAACTCGCCTTCCAACTACAGTGAAAATGTAAGCACACAAGTGCAGCTTAAATGGAATCCTGTGACCAGTGAAATCGTTACCTATACAGTGGAAATAGCTAAGGATAAGCTATTTACAAATATTATAGCTACGCTTGTGGATTTATCAGAAGTAAATACGGGTTTATCTGTTTCATTAGAATCAGGAACCACTTATTATTGGAGAGTCAGAACTCTTGGACAATGCGGATTCTCTAGTTATTCTGCATCTTATGTATTTAGAACTGAACAATGTAATCAGATCTTTTCACAACCATTCATGACTACACCTATCAATGCAATCGAAGTAACAGATACAATTAATGCTTCTGATATTCCTTTCGAAAAAGTTTCTTCCATTAGCGTTAATGCCATAAGAGGATCTCATAATGAGGTAAGTGGTCTATCAATGACATTGAAAAACAATGATGGTTTAGAATCTATTTTATTCGATAAAGATTGTTCAGGTGATCGTATCATAGACCTTTCTTTTGATGACAGATCAGAGATCGAGGGTATTCCTTGTGATGAAAATGTAGATATACTGGGTCTTGGTAATATCGCTATTAAGCCCACTACCCCGCTTTCTGTCTTCAATGGTAGCAATGCTAATAATAATTACGTAATGTTGGTAAATGATGATTCTGGCAGTCAAGGTGGTGTGCTAGAGCAATGGGGATTAACTATTTGTGGTGCGGCTCCCGTTTGCAGTCCGTTGAGAATTCCTGAAGCCATTAAGATCTATAAAGCGAATGTGGCTTGCACAGATGGTGAAGGATGGACTCATTATAGCATTTCTGCTGATAAGAATCCATTAGGAGCTTACGAGTTAATGATCATGTCTCTAAAGCTAAATCCGGGAGATGAAGTTTTGCCGGAGGCAGTTAGTATTAGAATTCCCACAACTCCTTTATATTCAAAATTGCCAAATGCACAATATGTAAATGATGCAAGTAAATGGTTTGTGATGAACAGACACTGGTTACTTACACCTGCAGTTCAACCGACAGGTCTGACTGGTGTTAGGTTTTATTTTGGAGAACAAGAAGCTCAAGCTTTGTTTACAAATGCCGGAATAGATAATATCTACGACAGTCTCAAAGTGTTTTCTATCTTCAGCAATGGTGTATTGAATCCCAATCCGGTAAATAAACACGTCAATATCCAGCCGACAGATGTGAAACTTCATGAGGCTGAATTTTTCGATTACAACATCAAAAAATATGCTGAATTCTACACGACTTATCTAGCAGATGGTTGTATTGGGGCGGGAAGTCAATTTAAAGTGGTGAGTAGTACAAATTCTAGTCTGAACAAAATATCAATTGCATTGTATCCCAACCCTGCAAATGATGAGATCAATTTAAGATTCAGTCAGGTAAAAGACTTTGAGTATATTATTCAGGATATTTTAGGAAATCAAGTCAGAAAAGGAAAAGTAATTAATTCCGACAGAGTTACAATTAATACGGCATATTTGAGTTCAGGATCTTATTTTATTAGATTCACGGCTGATAAGGTAATCGGAACAAATAAATTTACGGTTATAAAATAGATAAAAAAAAGTGAAGGGGGGGCTCTAAAAAGACGCAACTTGCCCTCTAGCAGAGCTAAGATTTACACACACCTTTTTTTATATTTCAAAGTAAACTTTAGTGACACAACGACGTAGGTTAACCTACGCCGAGCCTCACGATCTAAGCTTTAAATCTAAATATTGTATATCATACGCTATGAAGTGCTGAGCGTAGGTTAACCTACGTTCTGATGCGTGCAAAATTCATTTTGCTCATAATTGACTAATAATCATAAATTTATATTATTATTTTAGAAATGACCATTTTTGGAAAAATACTTATTTATAAACCCCCTCTGGTCAGAGGGGTGGCGATAGCCGGGGTGTCGAATGTCGCTTAAACACATAAGGTTTAGCAGGAAATCAAAAACAATTTATCAAAGAGTTATATACTAAAGTTTTAAAGAACTGAATGACCCTAACCCTCAAAAGGGTGGTTTATTTTTTGCTGGATAAATAAATATTCAACCCAATTCAGGGTTGATAGAGCGTCCTACTTCAGCCCCGAGTTTCACTCGGGGCTATTGTTATTCAACCCTTATCAGGGTTTTTTTAGCCATTTGTAAGGATGATGAGCAATTAACTAATTTGAAAAGTTAACATTTACTATATGTTGACTTTAGCGAGGACTACAACTTTTTATGTTATTCTTATCCTGATGTCCTAAAACCTATTATTTTAATAACTTTCCTTTCCTCTCCTCTTTTGTTTGTGTACCACTGCCCTACCGATTATTAAGACGTGATTATAAATAGCACTTGCAAGCCCAAAATGAGCTTTTAATATTTTAAATCGATCTTTGAGCGATTGTTGCCATTTTTTCTTAGAGACTCCTCCGGCGAGGTATTCTGCGATGTTAAAATCTGTTTTGCGGGTGGACTTTGCTTTCTCCAAAATACGGATGACCCAATCAATATCAGCACTTAGATTCTTTGGAATAAACTTTGGAACGATTGAAAGCCGCGGGATGAATCCTTGATGACACACGATCATGCCCTTTACCATGTCTGCACGCGTCAGGTGGTCAGGGAGATGATGTACTGTAATTTCTGAACGAGTACCAAGATACATTCTTGCATCATCTACGATCATAACTTCCCCATAAAGCACATCATTTTCTTCTGAAATTTCTTTTAATTTTTCGATTACATTATCATCAAATGCTCTGTCGCCTGCATTGAGAAACCAGATATATTTTCCGGTGGCAAGTTCGATGCCTTTATTCATAGCATCATAAATGCCTTTGTCAGGTTCCGTGATCCATTTTGAAATATGTGGTGAGAATTCTTCTATAATATTCAGGGTATCATCCTTGGAAGCTCCATCTATGACTATATATTCAATATCATCACAGGACTGATTAATGACACTCTGGATAGTACCTTCAAGAACGCTGGCAGCATTATAGCAAACTGTAACAATAGAGATAAATGGCTGAGTCAATAAATTATTTTTGAACAAAAATAAAGCCAAATTGCCAAATACCAAGGATAGATTTATCTTTGGCATATAATTCTCTATAATATGAAACAAATTTTTGGTAAGATTTGGCCTCATCTTGCGGTCATACTTGGTTTAGCCATTTTCAGTATTTTTTATTTTTTACCTGAAAATGCAGAAAATAAAGTGCTTCCACAGAGTGACGTTCAACACTCACTCAGTATGCAAACTGAGATTAGAAAATACCAGGCTGAAGAAGGCAGGGAAATTCTATGGACCAATTCAATGTTTAGCGGTATGCCATCCTTTCAGATCTATGGAGGTGGAGGTCATACTTTTGATTTCGTTCCAAGATTTGTTTATTCTGCCATGCAGCTCACCAAAGGCATATCAAGCCCGACCGGTCTGTTATTTGCATGCAGTATAGGATTTTATTTGATGATGCTATGTTTCAGATTTAATTGGAAATATGCACTTGCGGGTGCTTTATTATTTGGATTAAGTACATCATTTATCCACCTTATTGGCACAGGACACGTGAATAAAGTCATGGTCTTGGCTTTACTACCCCCTACGATAGGCGCTATGTGGCTGTTATATCAGGGAAAATACCTGTTAGGTTCTGCTTTGACTGCTCTTTTTGTCAATTTACAGATAATGACCAATCACCCGCAGATCAGTTTTTACTATGCTTTCCTTGCGGCATTTTTTGTCATTGGAATAGGTATTCATATGATCAGAACAAAACAAGCCAGAACCTTTATTATTGCCACAGGTTTGCTTGGAGCCTCAGCTATTGTAGGAGTTTTGCCCAATTTACCTAAACTATTAACCACTAAAGAATATTCTGAAGAAACAACACGTGGCGCATCTTTGATTACAAAAGATGGTAAAGTCGCTCAGGGCATGGACAAGGAATATGCATTTGGGTGGTCATTAAGCGTAATGGAATCCATGACGCATTTTATTCCAAATATCCTTGGAGGTCCAAGTAATGAATTTTTCGTACAGGATGAAAACTCTAACTCTATGAGGGCGCTCCAAGCTTTAAATAATTCTGATCAGGCCAATCAATTGGCGCAAGCGACATCAAAATATTTCGGAGAACAAGCCTTTACTGGTGGCGCTTGGTATTGGGGCATCGGAGTGGTATTTTTGTTTTTCTTGGGCTTTTTTAGCACAAAAAGTTGGATGCGCTGGTGGGGACTTGGGTCCTTAGTATTTCTTGTATTCCTCAGTTGGGGGAAATATTTTCCGGCATTTAACTACTTCCTCTTTGATCACTTCCCACTATTTAATAAGTTTCGGGCAGTTTCTATGGCCATCAATTTAGGTCATATGGTGTTGTTGCTTATCGGCCTATTTGGACTAAGAGAATTTTTTGCATTAGACAAAGAATCTCAAATAAAAGCTATAAAAATGACGCTCATTCCAATGGGTGTGATTCTATTGATCGGCTTTTGGCAAGGTTGGATGGTGAATTTGTCAGGAAGTGTGGATGAACAAATAAAAGCTTTTCCGGATCTTATCTCTGCATTGCACAAAGACAGAGCTGCATCCGTTAGATCTGATGTGTGGAGAGCACTGTTTTTTGTATTGGCTATAGGTGGATTCTTTTATTTATATGCCAAAAACGAATGGAAGCCCGGTTTAGCACTTTTAATTGTTCCTGCATTGATTCTAATTGATCTCGTCACTGTAGATAAAAGATATCTCCCCAACAGTCGTTTTGTGCCCAATTCGGATATGACCACGGCGGAAGAACCAAGACCTGTTGATCTTCAGATCATGCAAGACAAGGATCTTAGTTTTAGGGTAGTTGATTTTAGTACCAATCCTTTTCAGGATGCATTTTTAAGCAATTTCCATAAAAGTGCCGGTGGATATCATTCTGCCAAACTAGGTATCTATCAGGATGTCATCGAAAAGTACCTTTCTAATCCCAAGGATTATCTTTATGTATTTGGAATGTTGAATACTAAATACATAATTGGCGGTGATAAAGCTAATTTAGGTGTTCAAAAAAATCCTACAGCAATGGGCAATGCCTGGTTCGCAAGAGATATCAAATTTGTTGATAGCGCTGACCAGGAATTTAAATCTCTGGGCGACACTGCCAATATTTATAAAGCAGTTGTAAATAAGTCCTTCACTCCTTCCATTAAGTCACCAAGGGTTAATTTTGATCCAAACGGAAAGATCACCATGACCAAGTACATTCCTGATGATATGACATACACTTATGAGGCAGCAAGTCCTCAATTTGCTATATTTTCAGAAGTATACTACCCAGAGTCTAAAGGTTGGCATGTGTATATAGATGGACAGAGAAAGGAAGGATTGGTTCGCACCAATTATGTGTTGAGAGGAATTGAAGTTCCTGCAGGTAAACATACTTTGGAAATGAAGTTTGAGCCATCTTCTTATTATGCCGGTCAAACATGGGGCAAGATTGGTTCTATCATTCTGATATTGATGCTGCTGGGTGCAATATTCCAGGAAGTAAAGATGCGGAAAGAGCAAAATACGGTTTAGGTCTTGTTTAATTCTCCCGGCAAACAATCCATTGTCAGGATTCTGATCAGTATTGCAGGTTCCATAATAGGGACTTTGAGCACACTTTTCATCTATCCGCTTGATATGCCATTGCATGGATTGAGCATGTTTATACTGACTACATCATTGATGTTTACACCATTTCTTATGTTTGGATCTGGTGCTGTAGCCATCAACAATTATCAGGAATTCAGGACAGATGACCGGAGAGACAATGGTTTTCTGAGTGTCATATTTTCCATGTACCTTTTTGGGTCGGCATTGTTTGCCTTGGCCTTTTTCTTTGGTGGTGATTGGATGTCGAAATTTTTCTATTCAGGAAAGGCAGAGTACAACAAATATTTTGGTTACATCTTGCCGCTGACAATCCTGCAGGCAGGTTGCGCCTTGATAGATGTCTATCTTAACAACTTCACCAAGGTCATAATACCTGCGCTCTTCAAGGAATTCTTGTTAAAACTGACGTTGCCCTTACTTATTGGGCTGCATGTGCTGGGGTATATATCCATCCAGACTGTGATGATAGGCCTGCTTGGAAACTATCTTCTAGCCTTGATTCTATTACTAATTTATACCTTTTATTTGCGTCGTCACAGCTTCACGATCAACTTTAAGTTTCTAAATAATGATCGGGTCAAACGTATCACCAATTATGCATTTTTTGCTATCCTTGGTGCATTTGGTTCTCAGCTGGTGAATTATTTGGACATTATCATGATCAAGGCCATTCTTCCGCCTTTGGAATTTATCTCAGTTTACGCTACACACTACAATCTTGCCAACTTTATTAATATGCCCATTGTAGCAATTATCGCAGTTGCAGGGCCATTAGTTGCAAGATATATTGGGGAGAAAAATGAAGAGAAATTGGCCCACATTTATAAATCTTCCTCCACTATTATGTTGCTTTTAGGATGTTTCCTGACTGCCTGCATCATGTTTAATATGGAGTCGATCTATGGATTAATGGCCAATGGAGATGCCTATCGCTCAGGATTCATGGTATTTGTTTTCCTCGGACTAGCTAAACTTTTCGATATGGCCACTGGTCTCAATAGTCAGATCATCGGTTATAGCAAATACTACAAATTCAATTTCTATTCAGTCATGATCCTTGGTCTTCTGAATACTGTATTTAATTATGTGCTCATCCATCGCATGGGCATCAGCGGTGCAGCACTGGCTACCTTGATCTCCATGACCCTATTCAATGTTTTCAAGCTGTGGTATGTAAAGAAAAAATTTGGCATCTGGCCATTTACGATGAAGGACCTTTATATCCTAATGATTACAATCGGTCTTGGCACAATGGTTTATTTCATCCCTGCCGGAGATAATAATTATGTGCAGATAATTGTCCGTTCCGGAATATTTACCTTGCTTTTCTGGGCAATTGCGATCAAGTTTGATTTTTCTCCACAAGTTTCGATGTATTTTTGGGGTGTGGTGAAGAGGTTGAAGGGGAATTAGAAATGGGTAATGAGTAATGGGTAATCGGTAATAAGGTTCTGAAGGAATATTGCAACGAATTTATGATTTTTTACTTCGGAAAAATCTGTGTAATTAATATAATCCTTTAAATATCTGCCTTATTTGGCAGGCAATCGTGATTCAGAAAAAGATCAATAAACGATAATTTCAATCCTCCTCGGTCTAGTGTCTAGCATTGAGTTTGTAGAATATACTCCCTACCTCCTCGCCATCTTATACACCTCCTCAATTATATCCACCACCTTCATCCCTTCCATCGCATTCGTACTAATGTCAACACCCGTCCGAATGACGTCGATGACATTGTTGATGACTAAACTATGAGTTTTGGTATTGTCAAGTGGCTGGAAAGGATTTTCAATTGGATGAGATGTATGGTACAGGTCAATATTTTCAAGGTATTGACCTGATACCTTTATTGCCCCTGCGTCTCCACTTATGAGCACTGAGCTTTCAACGTTTGTAATTGGGGCATTTATTGAATATCTGAAACTACCGGATGCCTTTTCTGCTGTCTTAAAAGTAAATATTCCATTGTCTTCGATGTCTGGGACATAGTCATGACTTAAGTTGGAGATCTGAGAAGAGGTGATATTCAGGTCTCCAAATAGCCAGTAAATCAGATCAACAAAGTGCGAAAACTGTGTGAATAATGGACCTCCATCCATATTTGCATTGCCTCTCCACGCATGTTGCAAACCTTCTCCTGAGAAATAATATCGCTTATCTCTATTCCAGAATAAGTTGACCACGACTTCCTTGACATTTCCTAATTGATTGTTTACTATCAAATGTTTTAGAAACTGTGCGTTGGCAGTATATCTGTTCTGCATGACGCAGAAGATCTTTACGTGTTTGTTTAGCGCATGAAATATGACATTTTCAGCATCCTTCTTAGTGAGACTCATGGGTTTTTCTACAACAACATGTTTCCCGTCATTGATACAGATGATAGATTGTTCGGCATGCAACCCATTTGGAGTGCAGATATTTACCACATCTATCTCCGGTATTGAGATCAGCATCTGCTCAATATCCTTGAAAACGGGAATTCCGTCTATGCTTTCTTCTTCTAAGTATGGATCGCAGATAGCAACAACTTCTGCCTCCGCATTCCCCAAAAGAGTATTGTAATGTTTTCTGCCTATGTGGCCAAAGCCAATGATGGCAAACTTTATTTTCATGGGGTGAAGGTAGGAAAAAAGGTTAGAAATCAAAGGTCAGAGGTCAGAGGTAAGAGGTCAGTAGTCAGAAGTGAGAGGTCAGATACTAGATTTAGATGGTAAACGATTAATCTTAGATTCTAGAAACTAGACTCTAGACGCTAGATATAAATAATGGAGAGGCTATTATGACGTTTGAGAATTGGATATATGGAATAAGTCTGCTTCAAATTATTTTAAACTAATTGTATTTTTCAAAGATTAAAGAGTAAAATTGTAGAATCAAAAAATATAAATGTGGACAGTTCTGAGCAAAATATTGACAATGAAGACAACAAAGAGCCTATCCGCTCGGCCATCCATTACGCAAATGGAGATATTTTAAGATTACATTTCTCCAGCATTGAAGATAATTTTACAGAAAGAGACTTTAATGTTTTTGGGAAAGATTTTACCTTATCAGTACCTTCAGCTGATCATCTAACTAAGATTCTGTCTACCTTCTATGAAGATTATAGGGTTGATTTCAATCCAAAATTAGATGATTTAAAGCAAAGAAGTTGGGAGCTGAAAAGGAAGATAAATAAAACTGAATCTTTCTACGGCCTTGGAGATAAGCCGCTCACACTTGATCTCAGAGGAAGAAAATTAATGAACTGGGGAACCGATACCTACGCTTATCCATATGCGGCGGATCCTTTATATAAAAATATACCTTTTTTCATATCTGTGACAGATTCAGCATGTCATGGAATATTCGTGAATAATACCTTTAAGTTAAATTTTGATTTTGGAGCTTCGGATGACAACCTAACTATTTCAGCACCCGGAGGTATGATTGACCTTTTTATTATTCCTGGCTCCTCTCCTATTGAGGTTATTACAAAATACACTTTATTGACAGGAACACCGGAATTGCCGCCATTGTGGGCACTTGGTTATCATCAGTCAAAATGGTCATATGTACCGGAAGCTGTTATTTCACATATCGCTGTTGAATTTAGAAAATTGATGATTCCGTGTGATTGTCTTTACCTGGACATTGATTATATGGACGGTTACAGAGTGTTTACCTGGGATAAAGAAAAATTTCCTAATCCTCCCCACTTAGTGAATAGCCTAGAATCATCAGGTTTTAAAATAGTTGCCATCATTGATCCCGGGATAAAGATAGACGCTGATTATCTGATCTATGTGGAAGGTATGGAGAACGATTATTTTGTAAAAGATGCTGAAGGTGAAAACTATATAGGGCCTGTATGGCCTGGCTACTGCCACTTTCCAGATTTTACAAGAGATGAGGTAAGGAAATGGTGGGCTGAGCATGTTAGAAAATTGTTTGATAGCGGTATTGACGGTGTTTGGAATGATATGAATGAACCGGCATTATTCAATAAAGACGACATGATTCAGACACAGCG
>Ga0209063_1000378_pt1 | contig 32977 bp, 19 predicted proteins | sample KloWWTmeKNB19Kit_FD_187177 | JGI IMG/M metagenome (GOLD analysis project Ga0209063, IMG submission 187177) | Active sludge microbial communities from Klosterneuburg, Austria, studying microevolution and ecology of nitrifiers - Klosterneuburg... | ecosystem: Engineered > WWTP > Aerobic digester >... | reverse complement strand
TTACTTTCCCTTATGCTCCCTTGTTTATAAGCGGTGTCTATTTGTCTTTTCCTTTGTCGCTGATGGTATATGTGGCCATGCGGTTTAAAGAAATAATTCAGGAAGTACAGCAACATGCAAAACAGGTTGTGCAGTTGTCAGAAGAAAGAAAGGAACAGGCCCTGAACCAGCAAAAAATACTGCAGGAAGAAGTAAACAGGCAAACGGTAGAAATAAGAACCTCGCTGGACAATTTAAAGTCTGCACAGGCACAACTCATCCAATCCGAAAAAATGGCTTCGCTTGGAGAACTCACCGCCGGCATTGCCCACGAAATACAAAACCCGTTAAACTTTGTCAACAATTTTTCTGATGTAAGTAAAGAATTATTAGATGAAATGAAAGAAGCGATGGACAAGGGTGATTCAGATGAAGCTAAAGAAATCATGCAGGATGTAATTGCTAATCTTGAAAAAATAAATCATCACGGTCAGCGGGCCGGAGATATTGTAAAAGGAATGCTCCAACATTCCCGAACCAGTACCGGGCAAAAAGAATTAACCGACATCAATGAACTATGTGATGAATATTTAAGATTGAGTTATCATGGCCTAAGAGCAAAAGACAAAAGCTTCAATGCAAAATTTGAAACTGATTTTGATACATCACTTCCAAACATAAATGTAGTGCCGCAGGAAATGGGCAGGGTGATTTTAAATTTAATCAACAATGCTTTTTATGCAACGAATGAAAGAAAAAAACTCAATGAGCCAGGCTATGAGCCGGAAGTGATTGTAAGTACAAGGAAAGAAAAGGATAAGGTTGAGATTAAGGTTAAGGACAATGGCACCGGTATTCCTTCAACAATAAAAGACAAAATCTTTCAACCATTCTTTACAACCAAACCCACAGGAAGTGGAACGGGATTGGGATTGAGTTTGAGTTATGATATTGTGAAGGCTCATGGAGGGGAGATAAAAGTGGAAACGAAGGAAGGTGAGGGAACTACATTTATTGTCCAGTTAACAAAAAATGATACTTTATGAAGCTACTTATACCAATTTTAATATTAACACTTCAGGCTGCCAAAGGCAAGGCACAAACTAACAAAGGAGATAGTATTGCCATTGTGTTTAATAATATCAAATCCAGTACTGATACCAATCACATTATTGCAGTTTTTGATTGGTTGAGTAAAAGCCCTGAAGAAATCTTGTTGAAAGACGAAGTAATGAATGAAATAAACAAGCTAAAAACAAAAGTAGATGAAACAGACTATTGTGATATAGTGAATGTTTATTTCACAAACCTTGTAACATTAAATACTTCTGCAACAAACGAAAAGGCGATAAACATTGGAAGAAAATGGCTGGCGGAAAACGAAAACATACAATCAAAGCATGGCCGCTATACCTCTTTGGATATCTTACGAGGGATGCGGATGCCTTTTAGAAACTTGGGAAAACTTAATGAATCCCTTGTTTACTACAATACAATGGAAAAGAAATACCTGGCAGCCAAAGATTCTGCAGCAGTTTCATTTGTTTACAATGTTTTATCCGGTTCATACTTCCGTATAGGATTGATTGAAAAATGCAGGTACTACCAGTTGAAATCCATCGCTTTTCTTGATGACAGCCAGCTAGACTATGGCACAGTACTTTCAGCTTCATTATTGGGTATATCAGGGAAAGTGAACCGATATGCTGTACTAGGCAACTATTACCTTAACGAGAACAAGCCTGACATTGCTGAAATCTATTTAAAAGAAGCAATGAATTACTACCATCAATTAAAATCTCCTCTCTTAATGGATGATGTTCCTTTTCTCTTTTTGCAATTGGCCCGTTGCAAAACCTTACAGCGAAGCGATAGTGCCAATTTCTATTTCAATGAAGCATTAAACCGTTTAAAAGAATATAAAAAACAACCATTGGAATACGCCTTTTTCTATCAGGCAAAAACAGGAAATTACATCAATAACGGACTTTTAGACTCTGCCCTATCTACCATAAAAAAAGTAGAACAATTAAAGGACTCAGTCAATATTCCCATTTCCAGTTATATGGGGGAATTGATACCGGCTTATTATCATGCAACCATTTTTTTAAAGCAAGGACATGCAAAAGATGGAATTAATATTCTTCAAAATGAATTGAAAGAATTACAGCAATTGAATTTTACCAAGCAAACTGTTAAACACCTCTATTTATTGGCAGATTTATATGCAGCGGATAAGAATTTGGCTAAAGCTTATAAAATACAAGGCAAGGCCATCGCCATCCAGGAAAAGATAATGCAGGATGAAAATGAAGCCCGTTCGCTGAGTTTTGAAACGGAGCAAAAAATGAATGAAAATGAAAAAGCCATATTATTGCTCGACGCTCAAAACAAGAATAATGAAAGAATCAAGTATTATCTTTTAGGAATTGTTTCGTTGCTTGGATTGCTGGCTACAGGGCTAGCTTTCTTTTATTCAAACAAAAGAAAAACAAATCGGCAATTATCGTTGAAAAACGAAAAATTGGCTCTTACCCTTGAGCAACTGAAATCCACCCAAGCCCAACTTATCCAATCCGAAAAAATGGCTTCGCTTGGAGAACTCACTGCGGGTATTGCACATGAAATTCAAAACCCTTTAAACTTCGTCAATAATTTTTCTGATGTAAACAAAGAGTTGTTGGAGGAATTAAAAGAAGAAGCCAGTAAAGGGAATTTTAATGAAGTCAAAACAATTGCGGATGATGTTATCAACAACGAAGAAAAAATAAATCATCACGGCAAAAGAGCAGATGCCATAGTAAAAGGCATGTTGCAACATTCCAGAACCAGTACAGGGCAAAAAGAACTAACCGACATTAATGCTTTATGTGATGAATATTTAAGATTGAGTTATCATGGACTTCGTGCAAAAGACAAAAGCTTCAATGCAAAGTTTGAAACAGAATTTGATCCATCACTTCCAAAAATAAATGTAGTGCCACAGGAAATGGGCAGGGTGATTTTGAATTTAATCAACAATGCTTTTTATGCTGTGAATGAAAGAAAGAAACTCAATGAAGAAGGATTTCAACCAACAGTAATTGTAAGCACAAAAAAACTGAATGAGAAAATAGAAATAAAAGTTTCAGACAACGGCACAGGTATTCCTAAAAACATTGTTGACAAAATCTTTCAGCCATTCTTCACTACCAAACCCACAGGAAGTGGAACGGGATTGGGATTGAGTTTGGCGTATGATATTATTACAAAGGGGCATGGTGGCGAGTTGTCCGTGAGGACTCCTTCGGAGAAAGTGGAAACGAAGGAAGGAGAAGGCTCTACGTTTTCCATCCTCTTACCAATAACTAATGCTTAAAATTATTTAATGAAAGAAGTAGTTTCAAAAAACAGTCCTCAACCCGGTTATCAGCATTTGCTGGTAAAAATTTCTGATACCTATCTTTCCGGACAGGTAAAGGCAACACAAGCGGTAAATATTCAGTTGCTGGAAACCTATTGGCAAATAGGCCAGCATATTGTAGAGTTTGAGCAAGGTGGTAATGCGAGAGCAGAATATGGAAAGGCACTCATTATTAATTTGGCAAAAGACCTTTCGCTGTTGCATGGGAAGGGATTTAGTGCCAGTAATGTAAAGCGGTTCAGGCAGTTTTATCTGGCTTATCCAATTGGTGCGACAGTGTCGCACCAATTGAGCTGGAGCCATGTGGTGGAATTTTTAAAAATAGATGATCCCTTAGAAAGAAGTTTTTACGAAAAGCAAACACAGGTAGAAAACTGGAATGTAAGGGAATTGGTGCGACAGAAGAACACCGCCTTATTCCAACGCCTTGCACTCAGCAAAAGCAAAGAAGAAATTTTACAACTATCGGCACAGGGGCAGGAAATAGCGTCACCAAAAGATATATTAAGAGACCCTTACGTTTTTGAATTTCTAAAAATTCCTGAAGAAGAACTTCCATCTGAGCAGGAATTAGAAAATCATTTATGCAATAACCTGCAGCAGTTTTTATTGGAGTTGGGCAAAGGCTTTACATATGTGGGCAGGCAATACCGCATGACGATTAATAACAAACACTACCGGGTTGACCTTGTATTTTACCACCGCATACTCCGCTGCTTTGTGTTAATTGATTTAAAGATTAATGAAGTACAGCATGATGATATTGGACAAATGAACATGTACCTCGGTTATTTTGCCAACGAAGAAAATACAGAAGGCGATAACCCACCCATTGGCATCATCCTTTCAAAAGATAAAGATGAACTGATGGTAGAATATGCCACCTATGGCATGAACTGCCAGTTGTTTGTAAGTCAGTATCAATTGTATTTACCCGATAAAAATGATTTGATAAAACTGGTGAATAATACACTCCAAAACGAAGAAGACAATAAAAGCTAATGCTATGAAATTATTTATAAAAATATCTCTTTTGCTGTTACTCCCTTTCTTTACCAAAGCCCAATCGCAACAAAACGAATTAGACAGTCTGCACATTGCACTAAAAAATGCGGCTAACGATACCATAAAGATGGTTACCCTTAACAATTTAACCAGCTATTATGCAGAAAGCAACAGGGATAGTGCCATGCTGTTTATAGAAGAAGCGATTAATATTGCAAAAAAAATAAATCAGCAAATTTGGATAGCCGATTTCCTGCTCTTAAAATCTTACATAGTGCAAAAGCAGGCCAATTTTTCACTCAGTCTTAAACTCTGTAACCAGGCAATGGAAATTGTACAGGATAAAAAAAATGAAAAGAATGCTTTCATTCCAAAAGAGCATGAATTTGCATCGGAACCAGAAAAATACAGGAAATCATTTATGCTGGACGTCTTTCATCAATTAGGTAATACATGGTCAGGGGCAGGTAATAAAGAAAAAGCCATAGAATATTATAAAAAGGAAATATTGATTGCTGATGAGCTGAATGCCAAAGGAGGTCGGGTTACGAGTAACATGAACATCGGCAGTATTTTCTTGGGAATGGATAAATTAGATTCAGCCTTTGTTTACACCTCCAGGGCATTACAAAATTCAAACCTTACCGGGCAGAAAAGTTATTTGGGGCTTATCCTTAGAAATATCGGAATCATTTATTTTAAAAAGAGCCAGTCAGATTCTGCCAAGTCTTACTATCGGCAATCTTTATTGGTAAATAAAAAACAAAATAATGTAGCCGGTGAAATTGCTACCCATATTGCATTTGCGAAATTATTCCAGAAATTGTTGCAGCCAGATTCAATGAAGTATTATGCCAATAACGCTTTGCAACTTGGTACCGCTTTAAAATCACCAGCCAGCATTAGCGATGCGACAAACCTGCTTTCCGGTGCCTGGAAAATGAAGGGCAATGCAGACAGTGCATTGTTTTATTTAACAGTTTCAAAAAATACAGGCGATAGTTTACTCAAAGACCTTACCGGCAAGCTTACCCAATTTCAAAATGCCAATTTTGATGAACAAATGCGGCTTGAAAAAGAAGCACAGAAAAGTGCAACCTTTAAAAGCAAAGTGCGGACTACTGCTTTATTTATTGGGTTGGGTGTATTGTCGGTACTTGCTATTGTGTTTTACAGAAACAACAGCCAAAAGCAAAAAGCAAACAAAATTTTAGAAAAAACACTTATTGATTTAAAATTTACTCAATCCCAACTCGTCCAATCAGAAAAAATGGCCAGCCTTGGTGAACTCACCGCAGGTATTGCTCATGAAATACAAAACCCGTTAAACTTTGTCAACAATTTTTCAGACGTTAGTAAAGAATTATTAGATGAAATGAAGGAGGCGATGGATAAAGGTGACTCGGAAGAAGCAAAAGAAATCATGCAGGATGTAATTAATAATCTTGAAAAAATAAATCACCATGGCCAGCGGGCCGGAGATATTGTAAAAGGGATGCTCCAACATTCCAGAACCAGTACAGGGCAAAAAGAACTAACAGACATTAATGAACTATGCGATGAATATTTGAGATTGAGTTATCATGGACTTCGTGCAAAAGACAAAAGCTTCAATGCAAAGTTTGAAACAGAATTTGATCCATCGCTTCCAAAAATAAATGTAGTGCCACAGGAAATGGGCAGGGTGATATTGAATTTGATTAACAATGCTTTCTATGCAACGAATGAAAGAAAGAAACTAAATGAACTTGGCTACGAACCAATAGTAACTGTTTCAACAAAAAAAGAAAACGATAAAGTAATCATTTCTTTAATAGACAATGGCACAGGCATTCCTAAAAACATTGTTGACAAAATCTTTCAGCCGTTCTATACAACCAAACCCGCAGGAAGTGGAACGGGATTGGGTTTGAGTTTGGCGTATGATATAGTTACAAAGGGGCATGGCGGGGAATTGTCCGTGAGGACTCCTTCGGAGAAGGTGGAGAGTAAAGAAGGAGAAGGGACTGAGTTTGTGATTTTGTTACCTGTTTTGTAGAATGTTTCGTGCCGCTAGCACTCAGGTAGGTTGCTGGATTTATGTACCCCGGAATAAATTCCGAAGTGAAATTATAAAACCGAGCCTACGGCTCTGAAGTAAAAAAGGAAGAGTAGTGTTGTGGTAAACGAGTGGCGTATTATTTGCTTACCCCGGAATAAATTCCGGCGTGATAAGATACAACCGAGCCTATGGCTCTGAAGTATAAAAGGATGATCAGTGTTTTCGCGATCAAGTGGCATAGCCACGGTGTAATTTTAAAGCTATGGACTTCAATCCGTAGCAAATGAAATAAACGAGTGGTGTATTATTTATTTACCCCGGAATAAATTCCGGAGTGAAAGTATAAAACCGAGCCTACGGCTCTGAAGTTAAAAAGGAAGAGTAGTACCATGGTAACCCAGTGGCATAGCCACGGTGTAATTTTAGAGCTATAGACTTCAATCCGTAGCAAGAGAAATAAACGAGTGGCGTATTAATTGATTACCCCGGAATAATTTCCGGCGTGAATATATAAACTCGAGCCTATGGCTCTGAAGTAAAAAAGGAAGCGTAGTGTTGTGGTAAACGAGTGGCATAGCCACGGTTTGATTTTAAAGCTATAGACTTCAGTCCGTAGCAAAAAAAAATAAACAAGTGGAATAGCCACAGTGTAATTTTAAAGCTATGGACTTCATCCGTAGCAAATGAAATAAACGAGTGGCGTAGCCACGGTACTATATTATAACATCGGACTTTAGTCCGATGTGTGTGACCCAAGCAAAACCAAGTCCCGTAAGCCTGCCGGTAGGCAGGGACGAAACATATAAAACGAAAACCAATGGCCAACTCATACGCTCAAATCTACCTACAGGCTGTCTTTGCTGTAAAGTACAGAGCAGCCGTTCTTGATAAAAACTGGCGAAGCCAAGTGCAAGGCGTAATCGGCAACCTTATCAATGAAACAGGTTGCAAAACCATCATCGTAAACGGAGTAGAAGACCACATGCACTGTTTCTTTGGGCTAAAGCCTGTGATATCTGTATCTGAATTAATGAAAGTAGTAAAAGCAAAATCGTCCAGATATATCAACGACCATAACTTAACAAAAGAACGATTTGAATGGCAGCCGGGATATGGGGTGTTTTCATACCGGCAGCGGGATATAGACCAAATATATAATTATGTGAAAAATCAGGAGGCTCATCATCAAAAACAATCCTTCAAAGATGAGTATCTTGAACTGTTAAAGGAATTTGAAGTGGAATATGATGAGCATTATCTTTTTGAAGACTTAATGTAAAAGAAAGTTTATTGTTGCTTTTTAATCCTTCTTTTCAACTAAGCATAGCGAAAGAAAAATGTGTTTGTAATTGTGTTGAACGTATGAAATTATGTAAACGAAAAAAAGAAACATAAAAAAGTGGAGAAATACAAACCAAAGATCAAGTTCAAAATTAACTTACCCGTTAATTAACCAAAATGAAGCTATCTAAACAACTAAAAACAGATTTAGCAAAAGCATACCAAGGTGCCATGGAGGTAAGCATATTGGATATGAAGGCTCCGCTTAGATACATTAATCAGTATGTTGCCGAAGATGTAAGTGGCTTTGGCACAGCAGCTGACGAAAAAGTTAAGTCAAGAGATGATTTTAAAAAGATGATTTTAGATGCCAGGCGGCAAGCCAAAGGGATGCTGTTTAAAGCCAGGATAACCACTCCTTATCGCCCAAAGTTTATTGATGAAACTACAGCACAGTTCAGGGATGAAATGGTAGTGGAGATTGGCGATAGGAAAAACAAACACAGCATTCAATTGTGGTTTAGTGTCCTGTTTAAGTATCAACATAAAAAATGGCAGATGGTAATGTTTCATGGATCTATGCCCAATGTGGGAAGTAGTTCGGCTGATACATTTCATGTGACTGAGGCAGAAAAAAAATTAAAAGAACTAGAGCAGGTCGTTGCAGAACGAACAGCCGATTTGCAAAAGAAAAGCCGTGAGTTAGAAATTGAAGCGGCATTGGAGAGGGTGCGCAGCCGGTCGCTTGCAGTTCATGCAAGCACCGAGTTCAATGAAGTAATAAAAGTGGTTTTTAAAAACCTGAGAGACCTTGGTATGGAAGCTGGCTCTGTTAGTATTAATACTTTTATAGAAAATTCAAACGACAACCAAGTTTATATAAGTGACGGCAATCATGTAATTAATTATCTTCTTCCTTATTTTGAAAATCCTATTTCCAAAGATCGCATCAATGCGAAAGCAAAGCAATTGGAGTTTTTCTCCAAAACGTATAACAAAAAAGAAAAAGACAGTTTTTATAAAATCTTGCTTACCAATTCTGGCTTAAAGAATGTTCCGGTTGAAATAAAAAAAATTATCAGGGGCAGTACTCTTTATACGATGTCGTATGCAGTTGCCAGGCATTCAATGATCGTTGTAAATGATTTTGCAGGAAATGTTTTATCGCAGGATAATATTGATATCTTAAAGCGATTTTCAAAAGTGTTTGAACAGTCGTATGTACGTTTCCTTGATTTGCAAAAAGCAGAAGCACAGGCAAGAGAAGCACAGATAGAAGCAGCTTTAGAAAGAGTGCGAAGCCGGGCGATGGCTATGCACACTTCCAATGAATTAAAAGAAGTAGCCAAGGAAATGAGAAATCAGCTTCATTTGCTCGGACAGAAGGAACTGGAAACCTGTGCCATCCATCTATGGGACGAATCAACAGGCCAGTTTGAAGCCTGGGCCGCACTTCGTTCACCGGATAATACAGGCAAGATCATTGAGTCTGAGTCTAATTTTAAAATTAAAGGCATTAAGATACTAGAAGAGAATTTTCAACACTACCATGATGGTAAAAAAGATTATGTATTAATAAATGATGTGGCAAAAGCCAGGCAATTTTTTGAAGCATTAAAACCGGTTGATCCAAAGGCTTATGCATTTTTATCTCCAACAATAAAGAATAAAAAGCCCCGGGATATCAGCGCTTATTGGTCTGTTGCTGATTTTATCGGTGGCTCATTGGTAATGGTTACCATGAACCCGCCGGAAGAAAACTCCCGTGCATTACTGCGGAGATTTGCAGATGTATTTGGATTGGCTTACCGTCGCTTTTCTGATTTGCAAAAAGCAGAAGCACAGGCAAGAGAAGCGCAGATACAATTAGCACTAGAAAGAGTTCGTGCAAGAACGATGGCGATGCAGAAAAGCGATGAGCTTGGTGAAGCTGCATCTTTACTTTTTCAGCAGGTAAGATCGTTAGGTATTGAATCTTACAGCACTGGTTTTACAGTTTGGGAGAATAATGACGGCGAAATGGTATCCTGGATGTGTAATGCCGATGGTTCTATTAATCCACCATTCAGAATGCCTGCTAAAGAAATTGATTGGCACCGGCAACAATACGATTCATGGAAAAAGAAAGAAGATTATATTATTCATGATTTCACAGGTAAGGAAATGAAGGATTATTACAAGTACCTAAGGTCCTTTCCTTTATTGGATGAAGCATTTAAAAAATCAGAAACAGCAGGTGTAATAACTCCTGCCAGGCAGGTGCATAATGCATTTAATTTCTCTAATGGTAATTTACTTTTTATCACGCTGCACACGGTTTCCGGATCTTACGATATTTTCAAACGCTTTGCAAAAACTTTTGATCAAACTTACACCCGTTTCCTTGATCTGCAAAAAGCAGAAGCACAGGCAAGAGAAGTACAAATACAATTGGCATTGGAAAGAGTTCGTGCCAGAACAATGGCAATGCAGAAGCAGAATGATTTGTTTGATGTAGTCAATGTTTTCGGTGAGCAATTAATCATGTTGGGCCTAAAAGTGGATTATGTATCCATAATGTATGGGAAAATTTCAAAAAGCAGGGATTGGAATCTTTGGGGATGTGTTCCTGGTTTGGAATATTCTTCTCAGAATAATCTTATCCCATATAAGAAAACAGCTTATTTTACCAGAACAGCCGAAAACATCGTGGCATTTGAAAGAACGGGTAATCCAATACAGGTAAAAACCTTTACAAAAAAAGAGAAGGATGATTTTTTAGATCATTACTTCTCCTTTGCAGAACCCTTGCCGGATGATTTTAAAAAACATTTGTATGATGCACCGGGATCTGGTATTGTTGACGCTTTTTTGAACGAGGTAACTGTTTCCATTTGCAGATATGATATTGGAACATATACTGAAGTGGAATTGGATATATTCAAACGTTTTTCAAATGAGTTCAGGCAGTCTTATATCCGTTTCCTTGATCTGCAAAAAGCCGAAGCTCAGGCAAGAGAAGCACAGATAGAAGCAGCTTTAGAAAGAGTGCGAAGCCGCAGTATGGCTATGCATAAAAGTGCTGAACTAAAAGAAGTGATACGGTTGGTATTTGAACAGTTTATTCACTTGAACATAAATGTAGGGCATGCCGGTTTTTATATTGATTATAAAGCCCACGATGATATGCATATCTGGTTGGCCGACCCAAACATTGATCCGTTTTATGCAATCATCCCTTATTTTGACACGCCAACATGGAACAGTTTTAGAGCAGCTAAAGCCCATGGGAAAAGCTTTTTCACCAATCTCCTGGATTTTAAAACAAAAAATAAATTCTATAAATCTCTTTTTAAATTATTCAGGATACCGGAAGAAGCAAAAACGTTTTACCTGAAATGCAAGGGGCTTGCAGTTTCCACTGTGTTGCTGGATAGTGTTGGCCTCTATATTGAAAACTTTGATGGACTACCTTATACGGAGGAAGAGAATATTTTACTGATGCGTTTCGGAAAAGTATTTCAACAAACCTATACCCGTTTCCTTGATTTAGAAAAAGCCGAGGCTCAGGCGAAGGAAGCAAAGATAGAAGCAGCATTGGAAAGGGTACGTTCGCAGGCAATGGGAATGATAGAGTCGTCAGACCTGTTAGACATTGTGGTAACCATGCGCAATGAATTTACCCGACTGGGTTATGAAGCCGGTTATTTCTGGCACATGATGTGGCTGCCCGATAAATACGAAAAAGCCATGACCTCCGGCGATGGAACAAAGATTGGTATGGTGATGGAATTGCCACGCTATATTCATGGTAATATTCCTTTGCTGGCTAAATGGGAAAAAAGTAAAAAGCCAACCGTTGTATTTGCAATGGATGTAGAAACGGCTGTGGATTATGTACACAAGATGATAACGCTGGGAAATTTTCAACAGGTAGATCCGCAGGCGCCCACTTTGGATGATATACGTCATATAGGTGGACTTACTTTTATTATGGCAAGAACCACACATGGTGAAATTGGTTACAGCCTCACCGGCGTGGTGAATGATCCACCCAAAGAAAATCTGGAAGTATTAACCCGTTTTGCTGGTGCATTTGATATTGCCCATCGTCGTTTTTTGGATTTGAAAAAAACCGAAGCACAAACAAGAGAGGTGCAGATAGAACTGGCGCTGGAAAGAGTGAGAAGCAGAACAATGGCCATGCAAAAAAGTGAAGAGCTAGCTGAAATATCTACTGAACTATTTAAACAGGTGCAATCTTTGGGTGTTCCCTGTTGGTTTTGTGCATTCAATATTAATGATGATAACCCAGATAGCTCTTTGGAATGGGGCAGTAATGGGGAATTGGCATTTCCAAAATACAGAACACCAAGAGTGAATATCTTTCTTCGTTATTATGAAGCAGGGAAAAGAGGAGAGACTTTATTCATTAATGAAATTGGTAAAGATGAGTGCCCTGCCCACTATGAATATTTGTGCACCCTGCCCGGAGTAGGGGAACAACTTCTTAAAATGAAATCGGATGGCATCCCGTTTCCTTCTTCACAAATTGACCATGTAGCTTTCTTTAAATACGGCTATATTCTTTTTATTACTTACGACCCGGCACCCGAAGCATACGATATTTTTAAGCGATTTGCCAACGTATTTGAACAAACCTATACCCGGTTTCTTGATCTTCAAAAAGCCGAAGAACAGGCGAAGGAAGCGCAGATAGAAGCGGCATTGGAACGTACCCGTACGCAGAGTATGTTGATGCAAAACTCAAATGAGTTGAATAATGCCGTTTCGGTTTTTCATGCACAACTGCAACTGTTAGGGATGGATTCAGAGTTTTCTTACCTGTGGCTACCCGATGAAAAAAAATCAAATCATTTATTCTGGGCTACCTGGGATGAGATGGAAAATGAAGAAACGGTTTACAAAAATAAATCGGTTGTATATCCGCTTGATAAATCGGAGCCTTCCATTGCCGCCTGTTATGAAGCATGGGCAAGTCGCAACCCTATTCATATCAATCCGGTTCCACCTGCTGATGTTGAAAACTACTTTGCCACCTGGAGTGAACTGCTGCAGGATATTGAAAAATTTAAACCGGAGCATTTCAGTGATGGCCTTTACTATGTGGATGCATATATGATGTACGGGTGTTTTGGAATTGTGATAAGAAGAACATTGACAGAGTATGAGAAAGAGGTTTTGAATCGCTTCGCCAAAGTATTTGAACAAACCTATACCCGTTTTCTTGATTTACAAAAAGCCGAAGCGCAGGCAAGAGAGGCACAGATAGAAGCGGCGCTGGAAAGAGTGAGAAGCCGAACCATGGCCATGCAAAATAGTAATGAGTTACAAGAAACTGCTGCGGTGCTTTTTGAGGAGTTTAAAAAATTAGGCACAGAAGAAATATACCAGGTTACTATTGGCATATATAATGAAGAGGAACAGCTAATTGATTTCAGGGTAACAGACTGGACCGGCAGCGGACAACTGGAACAACGTACTTTCCAATTGGATATGAATGAACCTTCTTTGTTGCAACCGGCGAATGCTGCATGGAAAGAAGGAAAAAAATCGGCAGTGTTTGACCTTACAGGAAAAAAATTGAAGGCATGGCTTACTTATCGGAATAAAATAAGTGGCATTACCATGAACAGTAGAGATACGAACGGCCGACGAGTTATTTCTGTTGCCTATTTTTCAAAAGGCCATCTCTCTCTCTCATCTCCATTACCATTATTAGAAGAAACGATTAAAACGTTGGAGCGGTTTGCGTCAGTTTTTGACGGAACCTATACCCGTTTCCTTGATTTAGAAAAAGCCGAAGCACAGGCAAGAGAAGCAAAGATAGAAGCAGCATTGGAAAAAGTACGTAGCCGTACATTAGCTATGCAAAAGAGTGATGAACTGGCCGAAACTGCAGCAGAAGTATTTCATCAGTTAATTGGCCTTGGTATTGATCCCAACAGGCTGTATATCGGTATTGTAAATGGCGATACAAAGGATATGGAAATGTGGGCCACTGATGAAGACGGGACGGGCATCGGTAAAAAATTCAACTTTAATGCCTTCGATAATGATTCAGTAAAAAAACTATACGATGGGTGGACTGCTAAACTAAAATCAATTTCTGTTGATATGCAGGGAAAAGAACTTGAAACTTATTTTCATTACCTGCAAAGTTTACAAATACCCATCAGCCATGGAATTAAACAAAAAAGAAGAGTGCAAAGTGTTGCGTATTTCGATAAAGGCTTTATTGGTATGGCTTCACCTGATGATCAGTCGGTACAAAATATTCAACTGCTTGAGCGGTTTGCTGCTGTTTTCAATCTTACGTTTACCCGGTTTAGCGATTTAAAAATTGCCGAAGCACAGGCAAGAGAAGCACAGATTGAAGCATCACTGGAGCGGATGCGTTCAGCAGCCATGAGCATCCGCAAATCGGAAGAACTAATATGGGTGGCCGAGTCATTATACAAAGAACTGAAAGGGTTGGGCATTTCCAATATTCGCAATGCACAAATTGTAATAAAGTTGGATGACCAGGAAAATTATTTAGTTTGTATTTTTTCCGATATAATTTCTGAAGTTTTTAATGAGTCCCGGTATGAAACATCACCCATTACACAACAGATGTATAATGAACTGGAAAGCTCTAATGAAGCATTGTACCAAAAAGAATTAACCGGTAATGAATTTGAACTATGGATGGACTGGCGAAAAAACGCCGGGGCAAAAATAGAACCCCGATTGTTGGAGGCCCGAACAGTAAGCTTTTGCCTTTATTCCATTGGTGAAGGGCATTTGGGCATTTCTGCATACAATAATATTTCGGATGAACAATTGAGTGTATTAAAAAGGTTCAGGAATGTGTTTGAACTTTCTTACAGGCGCTTTATGGATGTGGCAAAATCTGAAGAACAGGCCTTGAAGCTGCGATTGGAAAAAGAAAGACTGGAAAATACACTTACAGAATTACAGGCCACACAAAAGCAATTGATACAAAGTGAAAAAATGGCTTCGCTTGGCGAACTCACCGCCGGCATTGCTCATGAAATTCAAAACCCATTAAACTTCGTCAATAACTTTTCAGACGTAAGCAAAGAATTATTAGATGAAATGAAAGAAGCTATGGAGAAAGGAGACTCGGATGAAGCAAAAGAAATCATGCAGGATGTAATTGCTAATCTTGAAAAAATAAATCACCACGGTAAAAGAGCAGATGGAATTGTAAAAGGTATGTTGCAACATTCCAGAACCAGTACCGGGCAAAAAGAAATGACAGACATCAATGCTTTAGCAGATGAATATTTAAGATTGAGTTTTCATGGACTGCGTGCAAAAGATAAAAGCTTCAATGCAAAGTTTGAAACTGATTTTGATCCATCGCTTCCAAAAATAAGTGTAGTGCCACAAGAGATAGGAAGAGTGATTTTAAATTTAATCAACAATGCATTTTATGCCGTGAGTGAAAGAAAGAAATTAAATGAACCTGGCTACGAACCAACAGTGATAGTGAGTACAAGAAAAGAAAAAGAAAAGATTGAGATTAAGGTTAAGGACAATGGTACGGGTGTTCCTAAAAACGTAGTAGATAAAATCTTTCAACCTTTCTTTACTACCAAACCCACTGGTAGTGGAACGGGATTGGGATTAAGTTTGAGTTATGATATTATAAAGTCACATGCTGGAGATCTAAATGTGAAAACAATAGAAGGTGAGGGAAGTGAGTTTATTATTCAATTACCTCGGTAAAAATTTAATTTTTATCAGCAAATGAAATCTATAAAAGCCAAACCAAACTACAATAAGCTGCTGGCTGCTATTGGTCTTACTATTGAAACAGCAAGACAGAATGCTATTAAAGCTGTTAATACCGAATTGGTAAAAGCCAACTGGGAAATTGGCAGGCACATCGTAGAATTTGAGCAGCAGGGCAATGAAAGAGCTGAGTACGGAAGTGCTTTACTGGCAAGGCTTTCAAAAGATTTGAGGCTACAGTTTGGCAAAGGATTTGGCAGGCGCAATATCCTTGATATGCGGCGGGTTTATCTCTGCTATCAAAAATGGCAGGCAGTGCCTGCCAAATTAAGCTGGACACATATTATTACACTACTTGCCATTACAGATGATACAGCAAGAAAGTTTTATGAGAAACAGGCAGTGCATGAAAACTGGAGTTACCGGGAGTTAGAAAGGCAAATTGATTCTTCGTTATTTGAACGGCTTGCATTGAGTAGAGACAAGAAAGGGGTATTACAACTTTCAGAAAAAGGAAACATTATTTCAAACCCACAAGAAGCAGTAAAGGACCCGTATGTTTTAGATTTTCTCAAGATTCCGCAAAGCCATCGTATGACGGAAAAGCATCTTGAGCAAAAGATAATTGACAACCTGCAGCAATTTTTATTAGAGCTTGGTAAAGGGTTTGCATTTGTGGCCCGGCAATTCAAAATTTCACTTCGTAATAAACATTACTCAATAGACCTTGTATTTTATCACCGCATTTTAAAATGCTTTGTCTTGATTGATTTAAAAACTAAAAAAGTAAATCATGGTGATATTGGCCAGATGAATCTTTATCTTAATTATTTCAAAGCCGAAGAAAATGTGGAAGATGATGGTGAACCTATCGGTATTATTTTGAGTGCCGAAAAAGATGAAGTGATGGTGGAGTATGCCATGGGTGGTATCTCCAATAAAATCTTTGTATCAAAATATCAGTTATACCTGCCGGATAAAAAGCAGTTGCAGAAAAAAATTAAAGCTGTACTACATGAAAAATAATTGCATGAAATTATTACTAAAAATACTCTTCTTTGTTTTGCTTCCCTTGTTTACAACTGCCCAGCAATCCCGGGTTGACTCTGCCATTACGCTGCTCAATAAAAGCAACACCCCAAAAGGACTTGACACCGTTACCTTCTATGCTGCAAGGGAATTAATAAGAACAGCCGTATTATCAGATGCACAAATAACCCAAATAGAAAAAGCTGCGGAGCAATTTAAAAAAGGGAAAGACGAAGACCTTTGCTATGCACTGAAGTTTGCGGTTTTAACAAGCCTGTCGGTTTCTGATAAATACAAAGCTATTGATTATGGCAAAATGAACGTAGCCGAATTAGAGAAAAGCTCAACTCCCCATGCTAACTATTTGTCACATGCATTTTTAGGCGCTATGCGGTTGCCTTATCGCAATTCTGATAAAATCACGGAGGGCTTTCAATATTATACGGAAAAATTGAACCAGTATAAGAGAACGAAAGATTCAATTGGCCTTACCAACTGTTATTATGTGCTGGGTGGTTTTTACCGCACTATTGGTTTGTATGAGCCTGCCATTTACAACATGAAAAAATCAATCAGCTACCTTGATTCAACTGATATTGCCGGGTACCGTTATTTAGATTTCACGGTACTTATTGGCATAACCGGGTGGATAAACAATTCACTTGTACTAACTGAATATATCACACAGACGGGGGATTATGAAAAAGCAATTACCCAGGGCAAACGGATGTTGAAAAAGTCAATTGATTATTATAACGCCACAGGAAAAGATAATACCATAACTGGAATTAATAACATGTTTGGGGCAAGGCATTTGGCATTCGCTAAATTACTCGCCAATCAATTAGACAGTGTTGATTACTACATAACGCTGGCCGAAAGTGCTTATCAAACATCTGCACAGGGGTTTGGTCACCGTGCAGTAATGTTACAATTCCGGGCATTCTACAATATAAAAAAAGGAGCTTATGCAACTGCAGATTCCCTGTTGCAGCTATGCTCAAATTTGGTTAACCGGTATCAAATCCCTGTAGCACCGTCGGCCGGTTATGTAGAGCCAGATTATTATTTGGCTTTATTGCGTATTGAACAGAAAAATTATCCCGAAGCCATTGCTGCATTGGTAAGAAATATGCAGCGGGTAAAAGGGCTGCGGCAAAATGTATTGAGAGATTATAAATTACTGGCAGACTTGTATGAAAAAACAGGCGACAATGCAAAGGCAAAAGAAAGCTATAAATCTTTTATCAACCTGCAGGATAGTGCATTGGCCGACCAGTCAAAATTCCGCAGCATCAGTTTTGAAACGGAGCAACAGATAACAGATAATGAAATTGCTATTTCCAAATTAGAAAGTGCAAACAAACTATCTGCCCAGTCAAGAAACTTTACAATCGGCATTGCGGCCTTATTATTGATACTTGCAGGAAGTATTTATTACCGCTTTCAATCTAAAAAGAAAGCCAATGCCGTATTAGAAAAAACATTGACTGAATTAAAAACCACACAATCACAACTCATCCAATCCGAAAAAATGGCAAGCCTTGGAGAACTCACAGCCGGCATTGCTCATGAAATTCAAAACCCGTTAAACTTCGTGAATAATTTTTCTGATGTAAACAAAGAATTGCTTGCAGAAATGAAAGATGAAATAGATAAAGGAAATATTGTCACTGCAAAAGAAATTGCCAATGATGTAATTGCCAACGAAGAGAAAATTAATCTTCACGGTAAAAGAGCAGATGGAATAGTAAAAGGCATGTTACAGCACAGCCGCAGCAGTTCCGGGCAAAAAGAATTGACAGACATCAATGCTTTATGCGATGAATATTTAAGATTGAGTTATCATGGACTGCGAGCAAAAGACAAATCGTTCAACGCAAAGTTTGAAACAGACTTTGATACATCACTTCCGAAAATAAATGTAGTGCCACAAGAGATAGGAAGAGTAATTTTAAATTTAATCAACAATGCATTTTATGCCGTGAGTGAAAGAAAGAAATTAAATGAACCTGGCTACGAACCAACAGTGATAGTGAGTACAAGAAAAGAAAGAGATAAGGTTGAGATTAAGGTTAAGGACAATGGTACGGGTATTCCTAAAAACGTAGTAGATAAAATCTTTCAACCTTTCTTTACAACCAAACCCACTGGTAGTGGAACAGGTCTGGGATTGAGTTTGAGTTACGACATTGTAACAAAAGGACATGGGGGAGAGTTGAAGGTAGAAACAAAGGAGGGTGGTGGAAGTGAGTTTGTGATTTTCTTACCTGCGCAGTAAAATGTTTCGTGCCTCTGGCACTCAGGTAGGTTGCCGGATTTATTTACTCCGGAATAAATTCCGGAGTGATAAGATAACACCGAGCCTACGGCTCTGGAGTAAAAAAGGAACAGTATTACAATAGTGATCAAGTGGCGTAGCCACGGTTTGATATTGGAGCTATGGACTTCAGTCCGTGGCAAGAGAAAATGAAGGAGTGGCGTATTATTTAATTACCCCGGAATAAATTCCGGAGTGACAAGATAACACCGAGCCTACGGCTCTGGAGTAAAAAAGGAACAGTATTACAATAGTGATCAAGTGGCGTAGCCACGGTGTAGTTTTGTAAATATGGACTTCAGTCCATATCAAGCAAAATGAGATCAAGTGGCATCGCCACGGTGTAGTTTTGTAAATAAGGACTTCAGTCCACATCAAGCAAAATGAGAACAAGTGGCGTAGCCACGGTTTGATATTGGAGCTATGGACTTCAGTCCGTAGCAAGAGAATAGGTAACAAATCCAAGTCCCGTAGGGACGTTTCATATATAATGAAATCAATGGCGAACTTATACTCACAAATCTACATTCATGTAGTCTTTGACGTATAAGTAAAGGCTGGACAATACAGGGAAAATTGACCGGAAAAAACGAGTTGTATTAGATTGTCGCATAAAAGAAACTGGTTACAAATGATGGATATCTTAAATTGCTGAAAGATTTTGATATGAAGTATGATGTGTAATATATGTTTCAGGAATTAAGTAGAAATATGTTTATTAAAATTCAATGAAAAACTAATAATTTTTTAATCAGCTTTCATTATGAAAAAATTGCTTCTTGTATTATTTGTTTTATTGAGTCAGTATGCAAGTATTGGCCAAAGTGGTTCTGTTGAGAGAATAAAGTCAACCTGCGATTCTATTTTCATTAAGCTAAAAACGGAAACAAATGCTGATAAAAAGGCAGAATTAATAATTAGTTTTTACCTCACTTCTATTGATGGCTTCCCATTATTATTGTATGACTTGGGCCAAAAACTATTAACACTTGGACAAGAGAAAAAGGATGTGATGATAGAATCCTCTGGCTGGAGCTCACTTGCACAAGGCTACAGGCTTACTGGTAATTATGTACGTGCATTAGAACTGCACAGAAAAGGGCTGGCGCTTGCTGAGCAGTCCGGCAATAATGCCATCATTTCATTTGCATACAATCAAATGGGCCATATATATAAAGACAGGTTGGAAAATGAAAAAGCACTTAGTTTATACAGGATAGCACAACAATATTCTGAAAAATCAAAGCTGGGGAATATATGGTTTCCAAGTATGAATCTGGCTTCTGTTTTTTTAAATGCCGGCAATCTTGATTCATCCTTGTATTATGCTGAGAAGGCGCTTATAATGGTAAAAAACCGTGGCATATTTGTAAATCAGTCCATCATACAATCAACAATTGGCAGCATTTACAGCAGAAAGGGAGATATACCCAATGCGTTCAAGTATTTTAATGAAGCCAAGAAAATAGATAATATTACACAATCTCCTCGATATCGCAGTGTTACTTATTTAGCAATAGCAGAACATTTCAAACTTTTCAAACAAATAGATTCCTCAATACAATATTGCAAATTGTCTATTGATGCTGTACAAAATACGCCTTCCAATAATTTAGCACTCAAGCCTGCCAGAATGTTGATTGATTTTTACCAAAATATAAATGCGGACAGTACAGTAAAATTTTGGAAAATTTATGCAGCAGCAAATGACAGCCTCAACAGCACTCGTGCTAACCAGCAGTTGCAAATGTTGACAACTGAAGAAGAACAAAGGAAAAGGGATATTGATGCTGCACAAGTTGCCTACCAAAATAAAGTACGTACCGGTTTGTTATTAGGAGGTCTTGCTGTTTTTTTATTGATTGCTATTATCCTATATCGCAACAATCGGCAAAAACAAAAATCTAATACTGTTTTGGAGAAAACTTTATCTGAATTAAAATCCACTCAAACCCAACTCATCCAATCAGAAAAAATGGCCAGCCTTGGCGAACTCACCGCCGGCATTGCCCACGAAATACAAAACCCATTGAACTTCGTCAATAACTTTTCAGATGTAAGCAAAGAATTATTAGATGAAATGAAAGAAGCTATGGAGAAAGGCGACTCGGAAGAAGCAAAAGAAATCATGCAGGATGTAATTGCTAATCTTGAAAAAATAAATCACCACGGTAAAAGAGCAGATGGAATTGTAAAAGGTATGTTACAACATTCCAGAACAAGTTCCGGGCAAAAAGAAATGACAGACATCAATGCTTTATGTGACGAATATTTAAGATTGAGTTTTCATGGATTAAGGGCAAAGGATAAAAGTTTTAATGCTGAATTTAAAAATGAATTTGACCCATTGCTTCCTAAAATAAATGTAGTGCCGCAGGAAATCGGCAGGGTGATTTTGAATTTAATCAATAATGCATTTTATGCAGTGAGTGAAAGAAAGAAATTAAATGAACCTGGCTACGAACCAATAGTGATAGTGAGTACAAAAAAAGAAAAGGATAAGGTTGAGATTAAGGTTAAGGACAATGGTACGGGTATTCCTAAAAACGTAGTAGATAAAATCTTTCAACCTTTCTTTACAACCAAGCCTACCGGAAGCGGGACGGGATTGGGTTTGAGTTTGAGCTATGATATTGTGAAGGCACATGGTGGGGAGTTGAAGGTAGAAACAAAGGAGGGGGGGGGAAGTGAGTTTGTGATTTTCTTACCTGCGCAGTAAAATGTTTCGTGCCTCTGGCACTCAGGCAAGCTGCTTATTCTATTTACCCCGGAATAAATTCCGGCGTGAAAATATGAAACCGAGCCTACGGCTCTGGAGTAAAAGAGGAACAGTATTACAATAGTGATCAAGTGGCGTATCCACGGTTTGATATTGGAGCTATGGACTTCAGTCCGTGGCAAGAGAAAATGAACGAGTGGCGTATTATTTATTTACCCCGGAATAAATTCCGGCGTGATAAGATAACACCGAGCCTACGGCTCTGGAGTAAAAAGGAACAGTATTACAATAGTGATCAAGTGGCGTAGCCACGGTTTTATTTTAAAGCTATGGACTTCAGTCCATAGCAAGACGAGATCAAGTGGTGAAGCCACGATGTAATTTTAAAGCAATGGACTTCAGTCCGTAGCAAGAGAAATGGTTCTTGGCACAATAACGAAATATGTTGAAGCAGTATAAAAGCTAAAGAAAAGAAAACGAATTTGCCCGATTCATTATTATCATTCCTAATTAATCAGTATTTTCAACGCCTGTAAACAAAATCAATATGAAAATTCTAGTAGTTGATGATGAGAAAGATGTACAGACACTCTTTGAACAGCGTTTCCGAAAAGAAATAAAATCAGCCGAAATGGACTTTGTATTTGCGTTTTCGGGAGAGGAAGCATTGCAATTTCTTTATACTCACAATCATGAAGCCGTTTTAATTTTGTCGGATATCAATATGCCCGGCATGAGTGGCCTGGAATTGCTTCGTCAGATAAAAGATAAACACAAAACGCCGCCTCCTGTAGTGATGATGATTACAGCCTATGGCGATGCAGAAAATCATAATGCCGCTATGCAATTGGGTGCTGATGATTTTTTAACTAAACCAGTTGATTTCCCCTCACTTAAAGAGAAACTTAAATCAATTCACTAATGGCAAAAATTTTAGTTGTTGATGATGAAGCCGATCTGGAAGCACTCATTAAACAAAAATTCAGACAAAAAATCCGGGAAAAGGATTATGAGTTTTTATTTGCTATGAATGGTGTGAAAGCTCTTGAACAATTAGACCAGCACCATGATGTAGATATGGTACTCAGCGATATTAATATGCCCGAAATGGATGGCCTTACCTTGCTCTCTAAAATAAGCGATCAGCATGGTTTATTAAAAGCGGTAATTGTTTCTGCTTATGGCGATATGGATAATATTCGCACAGCGATGAATAGGGGCGCTTTTGACTTTATAACCAAGCCGGTAAATTTTGATGACCTGGAAATAACCATGCAAAAAACTTTGAAGCAGGTACAGCAGATGAAAGAAACGATGAAGGCGATCAAAGAAAATAATATATTGAAAATGTATGTTGATGAAACGGTGCTGAACTTCATGGGCGGCCGCGAATTCGAAAGCGCCATTACCGCAAATGAAACGGTAGAAGCATCCGTAGCATTTATTGACATCTGCGGATTTACAAAAATTAGCGAAACCGAACCGCCCGACAAAGTAGTAAGCCTTCTAAACAGTTATTTTGATTTGATGGTAAAAGAAATTATCGCACAGGGTGGATTTGTTGATAAATTTATCGGCGATGCCGTGATGGCTGTTTTCCGTGGCGATTATCATTTGGATAGAGCAGTAGATGCCTGTCTGGCTGTAAGAAAAAAAATAAGAGAACTACCCATTACTGATGCTTATTCACCAACAGTTTCCATAGGCATCAACAGTGGAGAAATGATATCCGGAAATATTGGAAGCGCAACGTTGAAGCGGTTAGATTATACTGTAATTGGCGACACTGTCAATACTGCACAAAGATTACAGGCAACAGCAAAGGAAAATCAAATCATCATCAGCGAATCTTCTTATCAGATTATCAAAGAATCTTTTAATTGCAGACAAGTAGGCGAAGCTGTTTTAAAAAATAAAACGAGCCCGGTTATGATTTATGAAGTATTAGACTAAATTTATTTCCCCTCTATGCAATACCAGCAGGTTTATAATTTTTTAATGCCCCGATTGGGAAAAGAAATTCCTGCAATTTTTTACTATCATAATGCAGCACATACAAAAAAGGTAATTGCTGCTGCTACTCACATAGCAGCTACAGAAGGTGTAACCGGTGATGATTTAATACTATTACAAACCGCTGCTTTATTTCACGATGCTGGTTTTCTGCAACAAGCTGATGGGCATGAAGAAATTTCCTGCATCTGGGCTCGAAAGTATTTACCCGCTTATGAATATTCAGATATGCAAGTGGAACAAATTTGCAGAACCATTATGGCAACAAGATTGCCGCAAGCACCTGCTGATTTGCTGGGGCAAATACTTTGTGATGCCGATTTATATTTTCAGGGAAAAGCTGGATATGCCGAAAATGCAAATAACCTCTACAAGGAGTTTAAGCAAAGAGGATTTGTAAAGTCAGAATCAGAATGGCCGCTGATGCAGCTTGAATTTTTATCGTCTCAGCATTTTTTTACCAAAACAGCTAAACAGGAATTAGATTCAATCAAAACTGAAATTGTCAATGACCTGAATGCCCAAATCAGTAAATCATTAATTCCTCAACACGAAAATTCAACCCGACAACTTTTACAGGATCTATTGCTTACGATCATTGGTGTTACCATAGCTGGTGTGGCTTTAAAATTGTTTTTAGTCCCCAATCATTTTTTTGATGGTGGCATTACGGGTATATCATTACTGGTTCATGAGTCGTATGGATATAATCTGGGACTACTTATTCTGTTATTAAATCTTCCGTTAATTGTAGTCAGTTATTTCAGTATTGGAAAGCGGTTTGCCTTGCGTACAATCCTTAGTGTTATTTTATTGGGTATTGTATTATTATTAATTCCAGATTATCCCTCTACTACCGATAAATTACTGATTTCTGTTTTTGGCGGCGCCTTTCTGGGTATTGGCATTGGCTTGCTGATGCGCACTGGTGCTGCACTCGATAGTATTGAAGTATTGGCTGTTTATACTTTAAAGAAAACATCATTTACCATTACTGAAATTATTCTGGGCATCAATATTATTATTTTTACTATAGCTGGTTTCCGATTTGGTGTAGAAACTGCGCTTTACTCTATACTCACTTACTTTACAGCAACCCGCTGTATTGACTACGTTGTAGAAGGCTTACAGGCTTTTACAGGTGTTACCATAGTGTCAGGGAATAGCGAAGCTATAAAATATCAATTGGTAAATAAACTAGGTAGAGGAATTACTGTTTATAAAGGAGAACGAGGATTCCTTCCGGGTAAGTATGAAGTAAGTACAGAATGCGATATTATTTTTACAGTCATTACCAGACTAGAATTACGCAAACTGAAAAATCTTGTTTATGAAGTGGACCCCAAAGCTTTTGTCTTTGCCAGCACTATAAAAGAAGCATCAGGAGGAATTATAAAAAGAAGACAGGCGCATTAACTACTGCATAAGGCTTCATTTTTAGATTTAATTTAGTATTTAATGAAAAATATTTTTGGTTCAAGATTATTTTTTATTGCTTCTTTCTTTTTAATTATTGGCCTTTTTTTATGGATAAGAAAATGTGTTGATCGGGGTGTTGAACATATTACGGGAGAAGAAATAATAAGAGAAGGAGATGAATTATTTGGCACCTGGGCTAGTAAAACCAATGAAGGAATGTTGCAATTTCATCTTAAAAGAGATGGGTCGTTATCTTATATGCTTATAAATCTTGCGACAAACGATACTAACAAAAGCACAGGTCATTATTCAGTATTAAATAACAGGACTGCGAGTCCGGGTTATTTCCCCCGTATTTGTGCCATAAGTGATAATGGTGATACTTTAATGAACTATTACATTCAATATGTAACACCTTACAATTCCACAATTGATAAGTATGACAGATTGATATTGAGCCCTCATAGTATGTATGATACAGTTGCATGGAAATTTTATAGATTAAAAAAATAAGTATGAACTATCGATTTTATTTTAAAATAGGGTTAGCTTCTTTTTTGTTATTTGTTTTATCCACTTCCTGTAGAAGTCGTTCAAATGAAAAGTCGGTAAAGGTTGAAGATTTGGATAGGGTAATGCGTGAAGAAAAGGAAGCAGAAAGTAAAGAACCGGTGGTCAGTACCTTATCTGTAATTGACTTAGTAGAATTAAGCAATTGTAAAGATGCAAGTTGTGTTCAGTTGTTTATGAAAAATAAAGATCAAAGCTTTTTTTATGGCAAGAAAGGCCAGTTTGCCAGTCTGAATAGGGGTGTAGTTGCAGATTCATCTGGTAATGAATTAATCATGCCCTTCTCCACTTTATATTTTGAGGTAAATACAAATGTGGGTGCTACCTGGAGATTAGCACATATTCTTAATAAAAAACAATTAAGTGATCAATTGTTGGCAGCTTTTATTTCCAATGGCTTTGCGCTTCAGGATTCGATTCGCTATTATGCTACCAATGCAAAATGCTACCGTTACACTTCTGAAAAGTTTCCCGGAAAATATTTATACTTTTCACCTACATATAAGCCTTGGATCAGAGAAGGTTTATATCAAAATGTAACTTGGCTTTGTTATGTTTTTGAAATCCATGATATAAAACAATAATCACAACCCCAGCACCTCTTTCAATTTTCCATAACCGCTGCGGCTAACCGGCACTTTTGCACCTGTACGCAGTACAGCCACATGTCCGTCTTTTTCATATGCATCTATACGGGTAATTTGTGTGATGTTGATTATGAAAGAGCGATGACTACGTGCAAATTGAGATCCCGGCAATGTTTTTTCAAAATGCCCCATTGTTTTATTCTTCAGAAAATAACCATCTTTGGTATGCACTTTTACATAATCATCTGCGGCTTCTAAATAGAGTATGTCCTGAATAGGGATGATTTTTATTTTATTTCCATCCTTTATTACAATCCGTTGGCTTTGTGAAGGGGACTGTGAAACAGAATCAAGTAATTCTCTCGTGTTTTTTTCTGAATTCTTATCTTTTTGATCTTCCCATTTTGCCAAAGCCTTGTCAAATCGAACCTGGTCAAATGGTTTTAATAAGTAATCGACCGCATGAGATTCAAATGCTTTAATTGCATACTCATCAAAAGCTGTAGTGAAAATAACGGCGGGTGGTTCTTCAATTAGTTCCAGCATTTCAAATCCATTAATCTTGGGCATTTGTATGTCAAGGAATATTAAATCAGGCTGGTGTTGCTGAATGGCTTTTACACCCTCAAATCCATCGCCACATTCAGCAGCTAATTCCAGTGTCGCATGCTTTTGCACATATTCTTTTACAATGCTTCTCGCCAGTGGCTCATCGTCTATAATAATTACTTTACTCATTCTTTTAGGTTAAAGTTTCTGTTGGTGTAGTTTGAGGAATCACTACTATAGTTGTAAAGGTATTTTCTTTTCCCAGTGTTTGCAACAAGTCGTTACGTGCAAACAACAGGTACAGTCTTCTTTGTACCGATTTCAAACCGAACCCTGTTCCCATTTGAGGTGTAGCGGTTTCAGGATCATAAGGATTGATAACTTTTAAAACTAAATTGTTTTTATCCTTTGCTGCATATATTTTTATTTCAGTGTCGCCGATCGTATCATACAGCCCGAATTTTATTGCATTCTCTACAATAGGCTGTAGCAAAAGTGATGGCAGTTTCATCTCAGCAGCATTTTCATCTATTTCAACCTTTGTGCTTAGCCGGTTGCCAAATCTCACTTTTTCAATCTCAAGATACAGTTGTAGATATTGCATTTCTTCCTGAAGCGTTACCCATTGTGTTTCTTCTTTTTTTATCGTACCTCTTAAAAAATCTGACAACTGTTGTACCATTTTTCTGGCTTCATCGGGCCTGCTGCCTATAAGTGCATTAATGGAGTTCAGACTGTTGAATAAAAAATGCGGTTGCAACTGCTGTCTTAGTTTAAACAGCTCTGCTTCCTTCGCCATACGTTCTGCATCATCTTTACGTTGCTCCTGCAGTTGTTGCTCTTTTTGATGAAACCACAAAACGGTAAATAATATCAGACATGATAAGAGTAAAAAATCTAAGCTTACTCTTACTGCCAGTGAATGATGGAGGAACTGACTATATCCTTCCTTCTCTCCAAAAACTGCATTCAACACCCATCCTTCAAGTAAAGCAATAAGTACAGTAAAAAACAAAACCCAGGATAGCAGGTGAATATAATTTTCTTTTCGCGGCATATAAAACCGCAGCGTATTGATAATAGCAAGCGAAGCTAAAAGCAAGAAACTTTTACTGATTAAACTGTCAATCACGGCAACCTTTACCGGCAATCCAAACCAATATAATACCACGGCCTGATCAGTAATGATTACTAACCATACCAAAAAAAAGAAGGTACGAAACCGAAATGAGGATAAAGGTGAGGAGGCCATTATGCGGTTGCTAAAATTACAGCGTTATTGATTTTCTCCAGACGGGATGCTTTATTGTGTATCAACAATTCATAACTATCGCCATTGTCTTTTTCTTCTACTCTTGAGTAAAGTTCGGCTCCGTCTATAATGTCTGCCAGTCGGCGCAACTCGCATACATTTACAAATTGCCATTTCACCAACTGTTGGGTATTGTTGTAAAAAGTTTCTTCTTCGCGGCTGCCTAGTAATTGTGCTTTAAGTAATGCTTCTTCTTGTTTTTCTGCTTTTATCAATCGCAGTTGTTCGTCAAACTGGGCAGTATGATTGCCTTCTCCGCATATAATGCGGTAAACAATTTTTGCAATATACCAGTTCATATTTGTTGGTTTTAGTTTTTGCATTTTTTAATAACTTTTGATATCAACTCCTCCAAAAATAACAGTGCCTTTTATCAATAAAGTTTTGTTGGTAGCTGCAGGGTCATTAGGTATATGTCTTTTATCATCAATACCACCAAAAATTACAGCCGCATCCGATTTTACAGACCAGTCTGAAGGGACTATTAGTTTGGTGCCTCCAAAAATATTGGTAACCTCTACGGTGGCTACGCCATTGATATCGCTGCGTGAAAGATCCAGCTCCGATCCGCCAAAAATATTTACCAGATCGCCACCTTTAAAATTTTTAGAAATGATGTTTTTCTTTACACCGCCAAAGACGGAAGTAGTGTGTACAAAATCTTCTTTTGAATAAGAAGTTTCATCTACAATCTTAGCCTCTTCTATATCCGGTGCAGGTCCACTTTTTTTTTGTGAGTCATTCGTTTCACTATCATCCCAGTTGCACCGGCGTGGTCTAAGTATAATGAAGGCGCCTACAATAATTAAAACTGCCGGCCATACATAAGGGCGAAAATTTAGTTCAGGATTTATCTCTGGCAGCAAAAAGGCACTGCCTACCAATATCAACACCAACCAGGCCACGTTGCGAAACTGATGTTTGACTCCGATAAATAAACCAAGGGCAATTAAAAAGGTTTGCCAGCTTATCAGCCATTCAGGCAGGCCGGTAGTAGTGCGGTCAATCAACACCGCTACGCCTATCAGCAAAATAAATATTCCTGTCCACATACGGCCATGTCTGTAAAATTCTCCTGATTCCATATTTTGGTATCTGGCTTCAAAACGAGTTCTCCATCTTTCACGGGCAGCATCACGCCTCTTTCTTCTTTCCTCTCTCCAGTTATTACTGTCGTTCATTGCTTTTAAATTTTAAACAAATCTATTAGGGAAATGTTGAGGAGAAAAGCAGAAATGGGTATTGTTCATGTATTTATCGGTAAACAGTAATATATCTTCGGTTAACGGATTGGGTGAAATATTTTTTTTGTTACCAGCAGCAGTTTCAGTGGGCATCGTCCCTTGCTACGCTCAGTTCAACTGTAGTACCAATGGCAACTTTTTTTTCGTGCAACACTCAACTTCGCCTAAAAAAAGTCATCATACAATCAAATAATTTTTGATCGTGCATCTTTAGTTCAGCGAGCTACTCCATATTAATTGGTAAGGGGCGCCGCTTCCTTTAATGCAGGTAAAATTGAAGCAAGAAATAAAAGGCATATTAATGTGCTCATTTTTGTCAGCATCAATTCCCAGCGTACCGCTTACATAGGCTTCTGTGCTTGAGGTTTCTAAAGCTTTCCAGCCTTCAGGCATTTTTTCATTGCCATAGCCAATGTCGTAGCGGCGGTAAGCAAGCCGCTCTACAAGGTTTTGCACCAAATCGGGTTGATCAATTGCGGCTGAAATGTGTAGAATCTGCTTCATAGTGTGGCATTTTAGTGTTGCCCTTTTCATTTACACCGGCCATACCACAGGGCTTCAATGTTGTTCACGCTAGTAAGATGCAGAAATCTTTATTTTACTTATTAAGAGAATGTGAAAACTATAGCAGGTAAATCTACGGCTGTACAAACTCAAAACGATCTCCGTCAAACAGACCTTTGTCGCTCAGCTTCAAATGAGGAATTACCAAAAGCGCCATAAACGATAATGTCATGTACGGCGAAGTAAGCGTAGCACCCAGCTCTTCTTTGCACATGCGGTCCAGTTGTTCATATTGTGCAGCAATCATATAGCCATCTTCATTACTCATCAATCCGGCTACAGGCAGTGGCAATGCCATTTCCGTCCAGCTACCTTCGGGCTCCACCGGGCACACACAACTGATGCCGCCTTTATGCTGTATAACAAAGTTCACCGCACGACAAATGCTTTCATCATCTACGCCTACGGCTACTATGTTGTGACTGTCGTGTGCAACCGATGATGCAATTGCACCTTTCTTGATCCCAAAATTTTTTATCAGTGATGCAGCTACCGGTGCAGACTGATATCTGTTCACCACCACTATCTTTAAAATATCATTTCCAACATCACTTACAATATTATTGCCAACCACTTTTGGCTTTATTGAAAGTTTATTGGTTATAAGCTGACCATCTAAAGCTTCAATAACTGGATTTTCATTTTTGCCATTCCAGGGCAGTGCAAAATCATCTGCACTTTTTTTGCTGCAAGAAAAATTATTTATAACTCCAGAACGTGAAGCCTTTATCAGCGATCGTCCTTCTTCAGCTACAAGCTCACCGTTGATGAATGTTTTTACAACTTCAAAATTTTTCAAATCCTTCACCACCACAAAATCTGCAGCGTCTCTCTTTTGCAGCAGTCCTACATCCAGCTTATAATGCACCACTGGATTTACACAGGCAGCTTTCAATACTTTAAAAACATCAATACCCTTTGCCACAGCCCTGGCACAAAGTTGATTGATATGTCCCAGTGCCAAACTATCCGGATGTTTATCATCGCTGCAAAACATGATACGTTCCGGCCAGTCGTTTAATAAATCAATCAGCGCTTCAAAGTTTTTGGCAGCACTTCCTTCTCTGATGATGATTTTCATTCCATATTGAAGTTTCTCCAATGCTTCTTCGTACGTAAAACATTCATGGTCTGTACTGATGCCAGCATCTATGTATTGCTTAGCTTCCTCGCCACGCAGCCCGGGGGCATGGCCATCCACTGGTTTATTTTGTTGATGTGCAGCAGCAATTTTTTGCATTACCGATTCATCTTTGAATAAGACACCCGGAAAATTCATCATCTCACTCAGATACTTTATTTCTTTTCGCTGTAGCAGGCTGGTTACATCCTTTACATCCAATATGTCACCTGCGGTTTCAAACACGGTTGCAGGTACGCAACTGGGTGCGCCAAAATTAAATTTGAACGGAACCGTATTACCATTGTTAATCATAAATTCCACACCTTCCATGCCGCACACATTGGCTATTTCATGCGGATCGCTAATGGTGGCCACCGTGCCATGCACTACGGCCATTCTTGCAAACTCAGATGGCACCAGCATTGAGCTTTCAATATGTACATGGCTGTCTATAAAACCGGGAAGAATAAAGTCTGATGACGGATCAGGCTCTTCACTTGTTTTTTCAATAGCCGTGATGATGCCGTTTTCGACAGTGAGTGTGGCTGCATATATTTTTTGCAAATGCACATCCACCAGATTGCCGCTAATAGTGAAGGAAGACATGGGTTGAGTTTTGGTAAAGATAGATGATGGTTGAGTTTTTTTGAGTAGTTGAATTTGCTTTAGGAAATCAAAGCTAATTTTTGGGGTAGCTGAAACTAATGATATAATTTTTTGTGTAAGGCAAAATTTTCCATTCTGGGACGATCTATCCATATTGGATTTACCCCCCTTCTCTGCGAGGCCATTCTAAATTTTTGACTTACTCCACCTGGTTTTTCACTAAAGTGGACTGCCGAGTCAAGAAGGGGAAGGTTGCGCCATTACATTTCCCTCTTGCAACACCGCAAACATCATTGGCGTTATGTGTTGCACTTTCGAATATCCTATAATAATACAAACATTTATGATTTTGTCGTGCTAGCCAATGGTTATTATAAAATTTTGCGATGTATATAAAACCCAGACACTAAGCCAACCTTGCAAAGAGAAAAAATGCCAACTCACTCCCCACCAACCACAGCTTACATAATTATTATCAGCTGTAGCAATAATCAGCAGCTTTATAAATCTTGTCGGCATCCTTACGGGTAACACACTTTACTGTTCAATATTTCCATAGCCAGGATAGTAACAAAATTCAGGATGTTTTATGATGCCTATCAGCAAAAAGCCACAACCTTAAAGTTACTTTCACGGAAATAATTAGTTATGAAGGTCCCATATAAAGAATTGATTCAAAAAGCTATCAAAGCTCCATCTGGCCACAACACACAACCGTGGAAATTTAAAACTGACGAGGACAGCATAACAATTTACCCAGATTATAATAGGTCATTACCGATTGTAGATGCTGATAACCATGCATTATTCATCAGCCTTGGTTGTGCTTTGGAAAATTTAGTAATTGCCGCACAACATTTCGGCTTCAAGACTAATATTACTTACTATACCGAGCAAGCTGGTAGTGAAAGTATCGTAGTGCAGTTAACTCCTTCATCTGCGGAAAAAGAAAATGGTGTGCTGTTTAATTCTATAGATATTCGCCAAGCTACACGTAATAAGTACAATAGAGAACCTATACCGGAAAAAGATATTGAAAAGCTCAGGGCCATTTCTAAACAGGAAGATGTACAAGCAATATTGATTACTACCGAAAAAGATACTCAACAAATACTGGAATTAATTAAAGAAGGAAACATGATGCAATTTTCTAATCCATCTTTTATTGCTGAACTTATAAAATGGATTCGCTTTAATAAAAAAGCTGCTATTAAACAGAGCGATGGCTTATACGGAGCAGTTACTGGCAACCCATCAGTGCCTGCATGGTTTGGTAAGTTAGTTATGAAACTATCGTATAGCCCCAAAAAAGAAGCCAGTAAATGTGTTGAGCTTATCAATAGCTCATCAGCCCTAATGATTTTTATTGCCGAACGAAACGATAAAAAAGCCTGGATTAATGTTGGCAGAAGTTTTGAAAGAACGGTGCTGATGGCTGCTTCCTTAAATATTAATCATGCACATGCCAAT
>Ga0209063_1000376_pt1 | contig 33146 bp, 26 predicted proteins | sample KloWWTmeKNB19Kit_FD_187177 | JGI IMG/M metagenome (GOLD analysis project Ga0209063, IMG submission 187177) | Active sludge microbial communities from Klosterneuburg, Austria, studying microevolution and ecology of nitrifiers - Klosterneuburg... | ecosystem: Engineered > WWTP > Aerobic digester >... | reverse complement strand
CAACCCCCGGGAAACCCCTGCGCGTCGACGCGCTCAGGGCATGATGTCATCCGCCACGGCTTTCGGCATCAACGAGATGACGATGGCCCCGGCACCGGCATGCGCGCCAATCGCGCTGCCGGCCTCAAGCAATTCGGCGCATTCGACATGCGCCAGTTGCGCGATCAGTGCATCGCGGACGCGGGCCCCTTCCGCGGCGTTGTCGCAATGCATGACCTGGGCGCGCCAGCGCTGCCTGCGATCGATGCGGCGCAGGATGCGGGCAACGAAGCGCGCGGCGAAATCGCGATGATCGCGGGCCACGCCAAATACGTGCATGCGCCCGTCGCCGCCACCAATGCGCGCCATCGGCACGAGACCCAGCCAGCGCGTGATCGGCAAGGCCCAGGCGGGAATGCGCCCGCCACGCACCGCCGAAGTCAGATCGCGCACATAGGCCCAGGTGCTGGTGTGCTCACGCAGCGCCTCGATTTCACGCACGATGGTCGTTGCATCGAGTCCCGCCATGGCGCGCTCGGCGGCGTGCACGGCAAGCAGACCCTGGCCACCGGAGACATTCGCGGTATCGACCACGCGCACCTGCCTGCCGAGCGCGGCACTGGCTGCTTCGGCGGACTGCAAGGTGCCCGAGACGGCGCGGGAAAGGCCGATATAGACCACTTCCTCGTGGTGGCTGAGGAGAAAACTGAACATGCGCCGGAAATCCCCGATCGGCGGCTGCGAGGTGCGCACCGCTTGCGTGCTCTCGCGCAACATCGCGTAGAAGGCATCGGAGGACAGTGAAACCTTGTCCAGGAAATCCGCGGCGCCAACGTTGATGCGTACCGGCACCACGTTCAGCGGCAGGTGTTCCAGTGCATCCGCCGGCACATCGGCCGCCGAATCGGTGACGATGACCACCTTGCCACGCTTGTGTGCGGCACGCTGCTGTGCCTGCATGTCATCGGCCTTGCGCGCACGCACTTCGCCAAACGCGGACAAGGTCTCGAACAACACGGCGGGATCATCGACATGCATGTGCACGCGCAGCTTTTCGCGCGTGCCGGCAAGCACCTGGCTGGATCCGCCAAGCCGATCCAGCGCCTGGCGCACCGCAATGCGATCGATCGCCACGCCCGAGAGCACGCATTCGCTGCACCAGCGGTGGGATTCCCCGGCAGCCAGTTCCTCACTGGTCACGACCCCCACTTCCGCTGCGGCAGTCGACCTGGAATAAGCGCCCGCCGCGCGACCCCTGCGGATGTACTCGTCGATGCCTTCGAGCAGGTGCAGGAAACCCTGCGCTCCGGCATCGACGACGCCGGCCTTGCGCAGGACGGCGAGCTGGTTCGGCGTATTCGCCAATGCGGCACGGCTTGCCGCAAGCGCATGCGTGAAAGCCATGCGCAAGTCATCGATACCCTGGTCGCAGGCTTGCCGCAGCGAGGCCGCAAACGCGCTGATCACCGACAACATGGTGCCCTCGCGCGGCTCGGCGATGGCCTGGCGGGCCTGGCTGGCACCGAGATCGGCAGCATTGGCCAGCGGGCACAGGGTGAGTCGCCGATGCGTGCCGAGGACTTCGCCGAAGCCCTGCAGGAATTGGGCGAGGATCGCCCCGGAGTTGCCGCGCGCGCCGTCGATGGCCTCGCTCGCCACGCGTTCGAAAACCGCCCCGGCATGGTTGCCGCGCATGTCGCGCAAGGCCTCGCGGACACTGGCCAGGGTGAAGCCGAGGTTGCTGCCGGTATCGCCGTCCGGAACCGGAAACACGTTGATGCGATTGAGCAGATCACGCTCGGCAATGACCCGGCCGATACCTGCAATCAGGGCTTGCTTGAGCACGCGACCATCGGTGTCCGCGTGGATTCTGGCTGTCATCGGCTGACGCAATGGCGAAAGGTGAATGGAGTTTAGCCTGAACGATTCCCACCCCGCGCGCAGGCGAATTGCGCACTCCGGCAGGGTGCGGCAGCGTCCGTGCCCGGTGCCGGCGGAGTCCGCCGCCAGCAAAGTGGCCACAAGCGGACACTGGCTGCGTCCGCGAGTGTCCGCAGGTGTCCACTGGACAGGCGATGCGTCGTGTAATTGTCCGCAAGTCATTGAAAGTACGGGGCGGCGCGATTCTGGCACGATAGCTGCTATGACTTTCGGGCTAGCCAGCGCGCAGGACACCGCGCGCTCCCGGAAATCCACTCTTGGTGGTTTCAGCCCGGGGATCATGGGAACATCCCGGATCCCGCGCAGATTCCGCACGTTGCAGCCTCACGGAGACGCCGCATGAATTCGCCGAAATGGATGCTTGCCCCTGCCTGCCTGGCCTTGCTGCTGGGCGTCGCTGCCGCACAGGCGGGCGAAATCTCGATGGACGTGCGCGGGTTGGCCGTGGCAACGCAAGGGCCAGCCAGCGACGACGCGCCGGCACAGCCCAGCCAGTCGAGCACGGATGCCGGCAGCTACGAAATGCCGGCAAGCCAGTCCCGACGCTGGCGCATGATCTCCCCCGGCTCAAGCAATCAGGGGCTTGCCGATGACGCCGGAACGATTGCCGAAGCGCCTGCCACCTCGACCACAGGCAGTTCCAGCAACGCATTGCCAACGGCATCGAAACCACGCAATCGCTGGCAATCACTGGTTCCCGGCGCAATCCGCTGACACGCGCCACAAGTTCCCGCGCGGCGTAAGCCAGGGTCGGCGTTCGGCCAGTCCCACCGTCGACTTCGGCCAGCGCATTGCGCAGGCAACTTGCACCCGGTTCGAACAAGTCGTCTGGCGACGGAACCGGCCAGCTCTGCCCGCTCGGGTTGCACAGTCCCGGCAAGCCATCTAGCCTAGCTGATTATCTTCACGACTCCCTGCCAATGTTGGTTCCCGCTGCCCTCGCGCGCCTGTGTCGGCGCCTGATCCCGCTCACCCTGCTCTCGATCCCGCTGCTGCCGCTGTCGGCCTTGGCGTGCAGCGGTGTCCTGCATATTGAAATCGAGGCCGGCGGTGTCTACGCGCTCGATCACGCGGCAATTGCCGAACGCCAGCCCGATCTCGCCGATTGCGCGAGCGACCAGCTCAGCTTGAACAATGGCGGCAAGGAAGTGCCGATACGCGTTCTGGATGGCGGCGATGGCAGGTTCTCGGCCGGGGATTCCATCGAATGGATCGGCCAGCCGCTGCACGGTCCTGAAAGCTGGTTCAATTCCTACAGTGTCAACAATGTCTATCTGCTCTCGGCCAGCAGCGGTGCGCATGCGCGCATGCGCGACGAGGCGGCCAGCGGCAGCGGCGCCGCCAGCCTGCTGCGCAGCCTGCACCTCGAGCAGGAAAACATGATGATCCGCCTCGACCAGAATCAGCAGAAGCCGGGCGAGGAACCGGATGTCTGGCATTGGGCCAAGCTGACCCAGGCCGATCCGGCGCCGTTTGCAACCCGCTTCGATCTGCCCGATCTCGCCGCGCACGGCGCGGATGCCGCATTGCGCATCAATTTCCGCGGCATATCCAGCATCGTCGTGCCGATGAATCAACAGAAGGATCGCCCAAGCGACCATCTGGTCGAGGTGCGCATCAATGGTCACCTGCTCGATCGCATCGGCTGGAATGGCCGTGACGAGTTCGCGCAAGCGCTGAAGGTGCCGTTGCAGGATCTGCGCGCCACGGGCAACGAGCTCGTGCTGTCGATCCCGAAACGGACCCTGGCGTGGAATCCGGCGCAGACCGCGATCGACGTGGTCATGTTCAATTGGATCGAGTTCGACTATGCGCTGGCCGCAACACTGGCCGCCGACTCGCCGCCGCTGCAGGCCGCAGATTCTTCAAGGCGGCCGCTCGAGCTGCAATGGCGCGGTGCCGGGACGGCCCCGGCCTTGTACGGCGAAGACGGCGTGCGGCGTCCGCCAACAGCCCTGGGCGGCAATCGCTATCGCTACGCCGGGGCAGCGCCAGGCATCGATTTGTATGCGGCAACGACTCCCGCCACGCCGCTCCTGTTGCGCGCATCGGCGAAACAGGACTGGCGCAGACCGACGCAGGGCTATGACTACCTGATGGTCAGTCACGCCAGCCTGATCGATGCCGTGCGGCCGCTTGCCGAGTTCCACGAAAAGCGCGGAATGAAAGTGGCGTTGATCGACATTGCCGATGTCTACGACGAGTTCAACCACGGCATCACCCATCCACAAGCGGTGCGCGCCCTCGTCGATACCGCTTGGCATGACTGGCCGCAACCGCGCCCGCGCTTCCTGCTGCTGGTCGGCGATGCCAGCTTCGATATCCGCAGCAAGACCTACAACGATCTTGCCTACGCCAAGTTCGCGAACAGCCCGCAGGAACTCGTGCCCGGGCATTTTTCCGGAATTCCGGCAACCGCCTATTCGGCCGACAGCAAGAGCATGGGCAGTCGCAACCTGATCCCGACCTGGCAATTCCCTTCGATGGAAGGCCAATCGGCCAGCGACAACTGGTTTGGCGCGGTGGATGGCGATGACTACCACCCGGTGGTCGCGGTCGGCCGTTTTCCGGTTGTCGAACCGGCTGAAGTCAGCGCGATCGTGAAGAAGACCATCGATTACCTGAGCAGTCCGCGCCCCGGCAGCTGGCGCCGCGATGTCATGTTCATCACCGACGAGTCCTCGCATTTCAAGAATGCCTCCGACCAGATTGCCGGCAGCATCAGCAAGCAGGGCTTCCTTGCCGACAAGATCTACGCCAGCCCGGACGAGGCCGACAACCTGGCCCACCAGAGCGCGATCAAGGATGGCCTCAATGACGGCCAGTTGCTGGTGCATTTCATCGGCCATGGTGGGCGTTACATCTGGCGCACCGGCCCGCCGGACCTGCGCAAGAACCACGACCTGTTCACCCTCGATGACGTCAGCGAATTGAACAACAGCGGACGCCTGCCGATGGTGCTGTCGATGACCTGCTATTCGGCGCCGTTCGACAACCCGACCGAGGATTCGATTGGCGAGCGCTTCCTGCGCGAGGCCGACAAGGGCGCAATCGCCGTATTCGCCGCCTCGTGGCGCAATGCGCCGTCGACGCGCTTCAGCGAGAACCTGGTCAGCGAGCTGCTGGTGCCGGGCGCGACCATCGGCGAAGGCATCGTGCGGGCGAAGAAGAGCATCGACGACCGCACCCTGGTGGAAATGTACAACCTGCTCGGCGATCCGGCCGTGGTGCTGGAACGACCGCAGGCGAAGGCGAAGATGCAGGCCGATGGCGATCGCTGGAACCCGTCCGTGCTGATCGCCTTGCCCGACCCAGGATTTTCCGGCCAGATCAGCCTGAACTGGCTCGACGATGAGGGCCAACTGCTGGGCACTTCGAACTATCAGGCCAGCCAGTCAACCATGCGCGTGCCGATCCCGCGTTTTGCCGACGGCAAGATCGCCGGTTTCGTCGGTGCATATGCGAACGATCCGCACAGCGGCCGCGATGCCGTTGCCGGAATCAAGCTCGAACTCGCCGCGCGTACCCGCAATACCGGCATGCGTTGGCCGTGGTCGGGGTCAGCGGGCTCCGGCGGCAAGCCGTTGACCAGCGACACCATATCGCGCAGTTCCTTCGAGCGAACGGCGGAAGCCAAGGTCGATTGAGATGGCTTCGACTGCGGCATTGATCGAACTTGCGCGACCGGCGCAATGGATCAAGAACGGTTTCGTCCTGCTGCCGCTGTTCTTTGCCCACGCGCTGTTTGACCGAGCCGCGCTGAGCGGAGCACTGTTGGCGACGCTGGCATTCTGCCTCGCCGCCTCGGCCGTGTATGCGTGCAACGACACGCGCGATGCGGCACGCGATCGCCTGCACCCGGACAAGCAGCAGCGGCCGGTGGCGCGTGGCACCATCACGCCACGCGCTGCGCTTGCATTCTCCGCCTTGCTCAGCGTGGCTGCCCTTGCCGTCGCCGCGATGACCAATGCCGGCGTCGTCGCCGTGATCGCAACCTACCTGCTCCTGCAACTGGCGTATTCGCAGGGACTCAAGCGCATCGCCTGGCTCGATGTCGGCATCGTCGCCAGCGGCTTTGCCTTGCGCATCCTTGCAGGCGGCCTTGCCGCCAGCGTGCCGCTGACACCGTGGATCCTCGCCATGGGCTTCCTGCTCGCGCTGATGCTTGCCCTCGGCAAGCGCCATGGCGACCTCGTCCATGTCACCGATCCCGCCGCGCGCACGGCCGCACGCTATGACGTGAGCACGATCGAATGGGTGCTTGCCGGCCTCGCCGGCGCGGTGCTGGTAGCCTACGTGTTCTATACGATCTCGCCCGACGTGGTCGCCCGCCACGGCCACCGCGCCCTGGCCTGGTCGACACCCTGGGTCGCCCTGGGCGTGCTGCGTTATCTGTTCCTGGTGTTCAAGCGCGGTGCTGGCGGTGATCCGAGCCGCCTGGCGCTGCGCGATCCATTCCTGCTTGGCGCAACCCTGGGCTGGTTGCTTACCTTGATCTGGGTGCTCTATCGCTGAGCGCCCCATCGTCGCCGCATTCCGGCGACAATGACCGCTCTTGAATCGGGGATTCGCGTGCCGGCATTCGCCTACCAGGCTCTGGACACCAACGGCAAGACCCAGCGTGGCGTGCTGCAGGGCGATACCGCGCGCGCGGTTCGCGGCATCCTGCGCGAACGCGGCCTGAATCCGCTGGCGGTCGATGAAGTCGCCGAGGGCCGCAAGGGCACAGCGCCGTTTGCACGGCGCGGTTTGTCGGCCACCCAACTGGCCTTGCTCACGCGCCAGCTCTCGACCCTGGTCGCCGCCGACTTGCCGATCGACGAAGCCCTTGCCGCGCTCTCCGAGCAGGATGACAACGAGCGCCAGCGCGCACTGACGGTGGCCTTGCGTGCGCGGGTCATGGAAGGTGCCAGCCTGGCCATGGCCATGGCCGATTTCCCGGACAGCTTTCCCGAGATCTTCCGCGCCACCGTCGCTGCCGGCGAGCAATCCGGCCATCTCGCCCGTGTCCTCGACCGCCTCGCCGACTATGCCGAGGCACGCGACGCGCTGCGCCAGACCCTGCTTTCCGCGCTGACCTATCCGCTTCTGCTGACCCTCGTCGCCATCGCCGTCGTTGCCGGTCTGTTGACCTGGGTCGTGCCGCAGATCATCGGCGTGTTCGAGAACATGCAGCAGGGCCTGCCGCTGGCAACGCGCCTGCTCATGGGGCTTTCCGATTTCCTGCGCCACTGGGCCTGGCTGCTGATCGGGCTGGTCGCGCTTGGCGTGCTCGCAATCCGGCTTGCCCTGCGCCGCGAAGCGGTACGCTACCGCTGGCACCGCCTGCTGCTGCGCCTGCCCTTGATTGGCCGCCTGACTCGCGCAGCGAACACGGCGCGAGCGGCGCGTACCCTGGCCCTGCTGGCCGGTGCCGCGGTGCCCCTGCTGGATGCGCTGGCCATTGCCGCGCAGGTGGTGCCGAACCTGCCCATGCGCGAATCGCTGCGCCACGCCGCGTTCAAGGTGCGCGAGGGCAGCGGCTTCGCCCGTGCGCTTGCCGAGAGCAAGCAGTTCCCACCGGTTGCCTTGCGCCTGATCGCCAGCGGCGAACGCTCCGGCGAACTGCCGCGCATGCTCGAGGAAGCCGCCACCCAGCAGCAGCGCGATCTCGATCGCTGGCTCGGCGTGCTCGCGGCGACCCTGGGTCCGGCCGTGATCCTGCTGGTTGGCGCCATGGTCCTGTTCATCGTCCTCGCCATCCTGCTGCCGATCTTCGATTTGAATCAGATGGTCAAATAGCGGGAATGGAGAACAGGGAATGGAGAATGGTCGAAGCTAAAAGCAGATTCCGGCACTTCTCATATCCTGTTTTTATTTCCCGCTTTTTCCATTCCCCACTCCCCACTCCCCATTCCCGTCCCCGATGATCCACTTCGACAATGTCAGCAAACGCTATGCCGGGGGCCATGAGGCACTGAGCGGGCTCAGCTTCGAGGTAACGGCCGGCGAAATGGTTTTCGTGACCGGGCATTCCGGTGCCGGCAAGACCACCTTGCTCAAACTGCTCGGCCTGATCGAGCGCCCGAGCCGGGGCGAGATCGTGGTCAATGGTGCCGCGCTCGCCCGCGTGCGCCAACGCGCGATTCCGCAGGTGCGCCGCGGCATCGGCATGGTCTTCCAGAATCATCGCCTGCTGATGGATCGCAGTGTCTTCGACAACGTCGCCCTGCCGTTGACCATTGCCGGCGCGGGTGCCGAGGAGACTGCCAAGCGCGTGCGTGCGGCACTCGACAAGGTGGCCTTGCTGGACAAGGAGCGTGCCGCTCCGGCAACACTGTCGACCGGCGAACAGCAGCGCGTCGGCATCGCCCGCGCCCTGGTCGGCAAACCGCCGTTGATCATTGCCGATGAACCCACCGGCAATCTCGATCCGCAACTTTCCATCGAGATCATGAACCTGTTTGCCGAGTTCCAGCAGGTCGGCACCACGGTGCTGATCGCCAGCCATGATCTGCACCTGATCCGGCACATGGGCAAGCGCGTGCTGGTCCTCGATCACGGCCGCCTGATCGACGACTTCCGGCCACAGGCAGACTGATGGCAAAGCCCCGCAAATCGGCCAATCGCCTGCGCGAAACGCCAGCGGCAAACCAGAGCCTGCCGCGCGAACGTCGCCCGTTGCGTGCGCGCTGGAACGCGTGGATCCGCCAGCATCGACAGAGTTTTCGCGCCAGTCTCTGGCGCCTGCTGGCGCGGCCATGGTCCACTGTCCTGACCGTGCTGGTCATGGGCATCGCCCTCGCACTTCCATTGCTGCTCTTTGTAGTGCTCGACAACGCCCGCGCACTCGCCGGAGGACTGCGCGAGGCGCGCGAGTTCACGATCTTCCTTGACAGCACACAGGACACGGAAGCCGCACGCCGGTTCGCCGCCCAACTCGGCCAGCGAGCCGATGTCCTCGATGTCGTCTTGCGCACGCCGGAACAGGGACTGGCGGAGTTCCGCCAGCTCTCCGGGTTTTCCGAAGCGCTCGATGTACTCGAAGGCAACCCCTTGCCCAGCGTGCTCGTGGTCACCCCGCGGCTGCAGGCGGGCAACGACGAGCCAGCCCTGCTCGCCGAGTTGCAGGCCGATGCGCGCGTGGACATGGTCCAGTACGACGCCGAGTGGCGCAAACGGTTGTCGGCGATCCTCGGCTTTGGCGAACGCGCGATGCTGGCACTGATGGTCCTGCTTGGCCTGGCGACCTTGCTCGTGGTCGGCAACACCGTGCGCATGGACATCCAGAGCCGGGCCGAGGAAATAGCCGTCATGCAACTGATGGGGGCCGGCGACGGCTTCGTGCGCCGCCCGTTCCTCTACGCGGGCTTCTGGTATGGAGTCCTTGGCGGTGTACTTGCCGTGCTTGCTGTTGGTATCGTCGAACTTGTCGTGCACGCCCCGCTGCTGGAACTGCTGGCCAGCTACCAGAACCGCTTCAGCCTGCATGGCTTCGGCTGGCGCGACGCGATGATGGTAGTCGCCGCCAGTGCCGTACTGGGCTGGCTTGGCGCCTGGATTGTCAGCACCCGCCACCTTTTCGCCGGACGACCCCGACATTGAGCACGAAATCCACCCTCACCCGCCACCTTTCCGCCGACGAACCACGTGTCCTCGTCGTCGACGGATCGCGCGTGGTGCGCCGGCTCATCGAGCAGATGCTGAAATCCAACCTGCCCGGGGTGACCGTGCTGGCCTGCGAGACCGGCGCCGAGGCGATTGCCCAGCTTGCCGACGGCGTGGTCGATTTCGTCACTACCGCGCTGCGCCTGCCGGACATGGACGGCCTCGAACTGGCGCGGCGAATCCGCGAAAGCTCGCCGCAGGCCTACATGCCGATCGTCGTGGTTTCCGGTGACGTGCAGGAACGCCTGGTGACGCGCTCGCTGAGCGACGACGTGACCGATTATTTCGACAAGTCGCTCGGTTTCCTGGCCCTGGCGGAATTCATCCGCGGTTACGTGCAGCCGACGGAATCGACCTCCGGCGAAGTGCTGTATGTCGAGGACAGCCGCGTGGTTGCTCTGGCAACGCGGCGCATGCTCGAAAAGCATGGCCTGACCGTGCTGCATGTCATCAGTGTCGAGGATGCCCTGGCCTTGCTGGAAACGGCGCAGTCGATGAACCGCATCGGAGCCGACATCGTCCTCACCGACGTCAACCTGAAAGGCGAGCTGACCGGCGGCGACCTGCTCGATCGGATCCGCCACCAGCTCGGCTATGGCAAGGGGCACCTGCCGGTCATCGTCATGACCGGCGATGACAACCCCGACAACCAGGCCGCCTTGTTGCGCGCAGGAGCCAACGACCTCGTCGAGAAACCGATCGAGGAACGCCTGCTGGTGACCAAGCTGCTGTTCCAGTTGCGCGTCGGTCGCCATCTGCGCGCACGGCCCGGCAATGCCGCCCGATGAGTGGCGAGCGGCTGCAACTGGAAACGTCCTGGAAAGAACGCCTCGGCGATGTTTTCGCGATGCCCGAGTTGCAGCAGCTGGCGGCGTTCCTGCGTGCCGAGAAGGCCGCCGGGAAGGTCATCTACCCACCCGGTTCGCAGATCTTCGCCGCCCTCGACAGCACGCCCTTTGATCGGGTCAAGGTGGTCATCCTCGGCCAGGACCCCTACCACGGTCCCGGCCAGGCACATGGCTTGTGTTTCTCTGTCGCACCCGGCGTGGCAGTGCCACCATCGCTGCAGAACATCTTCAAGGAAATAGCGCGTGATCTGGACCTGCCGCGCCCCACGCACGGTTGCCTGACCTCGTGGGCGAAACAGGGCGTGCTCCTGCTGAATACCGTGCTCACCGTGGAACGGGGCCTTGCCGGCTCGCACCAGGGCAAGGGCTGGGAAATCCTCACCGATGCCTGCATTGAAACCCTGAATCGCGAGCGCGAAGGACTGGTCTTCCTGCTCTGGGGCAGCCACGCCCAGGCCAAGGGCCGCCTGATCGACAGCCAGCGCCACCTGATCCTCAAGGCACCGCATCCGTCGCCGCTCTCGGCACATCGTGGTTTCCTCGGTTGCGGACACTTTTCCCGGGTCAATCGTTATCTGGAGCAATCCGGACGCAGCCCGATCGACTGGAGCCTGCCGGCGCTTGTCGATGCCGGCACCACCTGAACGGGATTGTTCACGCCTGCTTGGCGGACTGCTTACGGCCGATTAACGGATTCCCGGTTACAATACCGAGCGGTTCAGTTATCTTCGAGACTCCCGCCCGCACGGGGGAACTCCCGCCGCCTTTAGCACTCTCACAAGGGGAGTGCTAAAATTGCAGCACGAATGAGGAGAGGGTGCATGACCAACGCCATTGTTGCCGCCAATTTCCCGGTGCCGAGCCCGCTCGGCAGCCTCGATGCCTATATCTCCGCCGTGCATCGCGTGCCGATGCTGAGCCAGGAAGACGAGCAGGCGCTGTCACGCGACTACCTCGAAAACGAGAACATTGAATCCGCCCGCAAGATGGTCATGTCGCATCTGCGCTTTGTCGTGCATGTGGCACGTGGCTATTCGGGTTACGGCCTGCAGATTGCCGACCTCATCCAGGAGGGCAATATCGGCCTGATGAAGGCGGTCAAGCGCTTCGATCCGGATCAGGGTGTGCGCCTGGTGTCGTTTGCCGTGCACTGGATCCGCGCCGAAATGCACGAGTTCATCCTGCGCAACTGGCGCATCGTCAAGGTCGCCACGACCAAGGCGCAACGCAAGCTGTTCTTCAACCTGCGCAAGTCGAAGAAGCGCCTCGGCTGGATGAACCACGAAGAGGTCAACACGGTTGCCCGCGAACTCGGTGTGCCGGCGGCCACCGTGCTGGAAATGGAATCACGCCTGAGCGGTCGCGACATTGCCTTCGACGCGCCGACCGACGACGACGAGGATGCACGGCCATCGCCGGTGATGTTCCTCGAGGATCACCAGAACGCCGATCCGTACATGTCGGTGGAATGCGAATCCGAGGAAGAATCCGCGCTGGACACCTTGCACAGCGGCCTGGCCAGGCTCGACGAACGTTCGCGCGACATCATCCAGCGGCGCTGGCTGGTCGAAGGCGAAAAGGCGACCTTGCAGGAACTGGCCGACGAGTATGGCGTCTCCGCCGAACGCATCCGCCAGGTCGAAGCCAACGCCATGAAGAAGATGCGCGCATTGTTTGTGGCTTGAGTGCCGGGAAACGGGAATGGGGAATGGTTGAACGCCTGAGCTACGCGCTCTGCTTCGCCTTTCCCCGCTGCTGATTTTCCGCTTTACCATTCCCCATTCCCCATTCCCTGTTCCCGTACAACTACCCCATCTCCACCGGGTCGACATCGATCGACCAGCGGACTCGGCGGGCGTGCTTGAGGGCGCGCAGTGTGGTCAGCCAGTCCGGCAGGAATGCCTGCATCGTGGCGCGCTCGGCGGCTTCGACGAGCACCTGGCTGCGCTGGTAGCCGGCGCGGCGCGGCATCGGTGCCGGCAGCGGGCCGTGCACGACGATGGCTGGTTGACTTGCCCGCGCGGCATCGACGGCGGCTTGCAGGAATGCGGCGACATCCCCCGCTGCCTGCGACTCGGCGCGCAGCAGCGAGAAGCTCGCGAATGGCGGCAGGCCGGCGCCGCGGCGCTCGCCGAGCAGGCCCGCGGCCAGCGCCGGATAGCCGCCATTGATCAGGGCGTGCAGCAAGGGATGCTCGGGATGATGGGTCTGCAGGATCACCGCACCGGGACGTTCGGCGCGACCGGCACGACCGGCAACCTGCACGACCAACTGGCCGAGGCGCTCTGCGGCGCGGAAATCGACGCTGTACAGTCCTTGATCCACGCCGGTGACGACGACCAGGGTCAGGTTGGGCAGGTCATGGCCCTTGGCCAGCATCTGCGTGCCGACGAGGATGCGCGGGCCGGCGACATCGAGTTGATCGAAAATCGCATGACGGCTGCCGCGGCTGCGCGTGCTGTCGCGATCGACGCGTACCACGGGCACCTGTGGGAAGCGCTGCTGAAGGACTTCCTCGAGGCGCTCGGTACCCTGTCCCTGCGCCGCCAGCGCCGTGCTGGCGCAGGCTGGGCAGGCGCTCGGCACGCGCTCCTCGGCACCGCAATGATGGCAACGCAGGCGCGCCGCGCCGCGGTGCAGGGTCAGCGGCCGGTCGCAACGCGTGCACTGCGCACTCCAGCCGCAGGCATGGCAGAACAACACCGGCGCGTAACCACGGCGATTGCGGAAAACCAGCGCCTGTTCGCCACGTCCGAGACACGCCTCGATCGCCGCCAGGGTGGAAATCGCCAGGCCCTGGTCGAGCCGCTTGCGGCGCAGGTCCATGATCTGCAGCGACGGCGGCCTGGCGGCGCCGGCACGCTGGCTGAGGCGCAGCAGGCGGTAACGCCTGGCCTGCGCGTTCGCCAGGCTTTCCAGCGACGGCGTCGCCGAACCGAGGATCAGCGGCACGCCGAGGGCACGCGCGCGGACCACGGCAAGGTCGCGGGCGTGATAGCGGAATCCATCCTGCTGCTTGTAGGAGGCGTCGTGTTCTTCGTCGACGACGATCAAGCCGGCGTTGGGCAGGGGCACGAAGATGGCCGAGCGCGTGCCCAGCACCACGCGCGCCTCGCCACGCGCGGCGGCCAGCCAGGCGGCGGCGCGCTCACCCTCGCCGAGTCCCGAGTGCAGGATCGCCACATCGAAACCAAGGCGCTCGCGGAAACGCCGCGTGGTCTGCGGCGTCAGGGCAATCTCGGGCACCAGCACGAGTGCCTGGCGGCCTTGGCGAATGGTTTCGGCAATGCTGGCCAGGTAGACCTCGGTCTTGCCACTGCCGGTGACCCCATCCAGCAGGAAGGTGGCGAACGTGCCGCTGCAGGCGCCCAGCGCATCCACGGCGGCGCGTTGTTCGTCATTCAAGAGTGGCGCGGCCACCGCCGGGGCGGGGATAGGCCAGGCCTGCAAGCGACAGTCCTGCAGCCAGCCACGATTCTTCAGGGTGCGTGCGGAATTGCGCCAGGCGGGCAGGCGCTGATCGAGATCGGCCGTCGCCAGCGCGCCGCCGCCGAGCAGCTCCAGCAAGCGACCAATGCGCGTGCCCGGCGCAGGAGTCGCCACGGCCAGTCCTTCGCGTCCTTGGGGTGTCAAGGCAATGCCGGCAATGCCGGCCGGCGGCAGCGCACCCCCCCGACGCAGCACGGCCGGCAAGGCCGCATCAAACACTTCGCCAATGGCATGCTGGTAATAGCGCGAGGCCCACTCCAGCGTCGCCACCAGTTCGCCGGTGAGCAGAGGCTGCGCGTCCAGGATCTCGAGCAGCGGCTTGAGCTGGTCATCGGCCAGGTCACTGCACGGGTCGTGGCTGAGCACGACGCCGACGCGGTCACGCCCGGAAAACGGCACACGCACGCGCGCGCCTATGGCCGGCGCGACAACGCCGGGCTCAAGGCGGTAATCAAACAATCTGGGCAGCGGCACCGGGACCGCCACTCGAACGATGCGCGGCATTTGCCGAGTGTACCCGGCGAGCGGAAATCCGCTTCCATCGACTTGCCGCGACTTCCTCACTTGGAACCGAGAATATGTCGCCAAGTAGTTGCCTCGGCGAAGGAAAATCCCTTATCCACAGCTGCTGTGGATAAGTCTGTGGATCAGGCTCCCGCAAGTCGGTTCCGGGGGCCATCCGATGCGCCCGTTGTCATCTTGGCGAAACTTTGACCACCCACCTTTTATCCTTCTCTTTCATGCACTTGCAAATTGCGTTGGCGGGCATTCAGGGACATGGACGGCCCCGTCTGGGGTGCTGACCCGTCGGCACGCAACTGTGCAAAACACACTTGACAGGCTGGAAAAACGCGGAATCCCAGCGCTGCCGCGCCATTGCGCGGTTTCCGCCAGCACGCGCGTCGTGCCGCGGCGTCCGTCGACGCCGCGCCCGCGCTCAGGTCACGGCAAGACTGATCAGCCCGGCAAAAGCCAGGGCAAAGGAAAGGATCACCGAGTAGCTGATGCCGATCATGCCGTACTTGATGAAGGTCATCGTCCAGCCCTGGCGATAGACGCGCTTTTGCATGAGGAACAGATAGAGAAACAACCAGATCCAGGCCATCGCCGTCAGCCAGCCCAGCGGCTGGCTCAGCCACACTCGCGCACCGGCAAGATCGCCGAGCAGGCCGAGACCGAGGATGACCAGCACCGACATGAAGATGAAGGCATGGCTGTGCAAGGCCACCAGCAGGTGCTCCATGTACAGCCGCCGCTTGAACAGGTAGAAAACCTTGAGCAGCACGGCAAACAGCGGCATCAACACGAACAGGGTCTGCGGCAATACCGAGAAGAACCCGGCGAGCAGGCGCCCCGGATCCTTGTTCACGTTATCGAGGTTTTCCTGCATGTGCGCCAGCGTGTGGTTGAGCCGCGCATTGAGCCCGTCGGACAACCAGGTGATGTGCACCGGGTTGCTCTGTGCATCCCAGGGTTGCCCGCCGAACAGGTTGATCGTCGCCGCACGCTTCTTCGCCGGGGTGGCGCCCGGCTCCGATGCCGGCATCTTCGCCGCGCTCTCCAGTTCTGCGAGGCGATCGACGCCACGCTTGCGCGCCCTTTCGATTTTTTCCTCGAGCCTGGTCCGTGCCTTTGCCGACAGGGCCGGAACCTCCAGGGCGACATGCAATTCGGCGACGGTCGCGGCAACGGCCTTGGTCACCTCCTCGGCGGTCGCAGCCGCTTCGATGTCGTCCTGCACGGCGAATTTGAGCTCGTCCGGCTTGATCTCGGGCAAGGCCATCTGCATGGAAAAGAAGGCGATGATGGAAAGGAAGAAAAACAGGCGGAACGGCGTCACGTAGCGGGCGCGCCGCCCGGCGACATATTCCGTGGTCAGGTAACCGGGGCGGAAATACAGGTCCCACAGCGAGCGGAAGATGCGCGAATCGACATTGAAGACAATGTCGGCAAGATCGGACATGACCTCGGACAGGTGCCGGATCATGCCTTTCTCGGACTGGCCGCAGGCGTAGCAATACGGCCCGTGCGCCGGCGCGCCACAATTCGGGCAGGTGCGCAGCGGCGAGTCCGGCAAGGGTGCCGTGAATTCCGCGTCAGCCGTTGCCTGCGCCGACAACGGCGACGGCGACGGTGGCAGTGGCGGTGGCGGCAGTTCGATATTCGCGCTCATCGTGGTCCCGGCATTCCTCGGTCGCGCAGCCAGTTGCAGGTGTCGCGCACCAGCGGCCCCAGCGGCATGCTGCGGCAGCCCGGTTCAGGCTTCGCCGTGCTCGAATCGACACACGGATGATGACAGGTGCCGGCATTCATTCCAGCAGGTGCCTGTCGCGGAATCCGCTCGCCCAACCTCACGCGCATGCGCCTGGCTCCGTTTCGTGGTGGCGCTTGCGCGCTCGCAGTGCCATCGCCCGCGCGCGTCGTCAACAAGCCCGTTGCCCGCCGCTATACTCCGCGCCCGCAGAAAGCATTCCCGATGACCGCCATTCTATCCAGCCACCGGCCACGGTTGGCCAGCGAACTTGATGCCACGATCCGCCTGGCCGCGCCGCTGGTGCTTGGCCAGCTCTCGGCTATCGGCATGAACCTGATCGATACCGTGCTCGCCGGTCATCTCGATGCGCACACGCTTGGCGCAGTCGCCCTCGGCAGCAATGTCTGGACGCTGGCAATCATCACCATCATCGGCGTGATGATGGCCCTGCAGCCCTCGGTTGCGCAGTTGCGCGGCGCCAGCCGCGAACACGAAATCGGCGCCGTGTTCCGCCAGGCGCTGTGGCTGGCCGTGCCGCTCGGCATCGGCCTTGGCCTTGCCGCGGCATTCCTCGGCCCGCTGCTGTTCGGCCTGATCGGCGTCGATGCCAGCCTGGTCGCCGACGCCGGCGCGTTCCTGCGGGCGATTGCCTGGGGCGCACCGGCGTTGTCGGTGTTTTTCGCCCTGCGCGGCCTCAGCGAAGGCATGGGCATGACCCGGCCAACCATGTATTTCAGCCTGCTCGGATTGATCCTGCTCGGCCCCTTCGGCTATGTGCTGATGTATGGAGCCTTCGGCATCCCGCGCCTTGGCGCCTTCGGTTGCGGCATCGCCACGGCCATCGTGCTGTGGCTGCAATGCGCGGCGTTCGCCATGTATGTCGCGCGCCGCGCGCGCTATCGCGACCTGCACCTGCTGGCGCGTTTCGATCGACCGCATCGGCGCACCTTGCTCGATCTGCTCAACATTGGCGCACCCATCGCGGTGACCCTGCTCATGGAAGCCGGCTTGTTCGTCGCCGTCGCCCTGACCATCGGCAAACTCGGTGCCGACGTCATTGCCAGTCACCAGATCGCCATCAACATCGCCTCGGTCGTGTTCATGGTGCCGCTGGGCATAGCCATGGCCACCACCGTGCGCGTCGGCTATGCGCGCGGGCGCAACGATGGCCACGGCGTGCGCCAGGCGGCGGCAGTCGGCTTGCTGCTGACGCTGGGCATGCAGGTACTTTCCGCAACCTTGCTGTTCAGCGTGCCGGAACAGATTGCAGCGATGTACACCAACGATGCCGCGGTTATTGCCCTGTCCGCGCAATTGCTTGTCCTGGCGGCGATTTTCCAGCTCTCGGACGGAATCCAGGCAGCCTCCAACGGTGCCTTGCGCGGGCTCAAGGACACGCGCCTGCCGATGCTCATCTCGGGTTTCGCCTATTGGGGCGTGGGCATGCCGGTCGGCCTCTGGCTGGCCTTCCACAACGACCTCGGTGCCGCCGGCATGTGGATCGGGCTGATTGCCGGACTCAGTGTCGCGGCCATCCTGCTGACCTCGCGCTTCTGGTCCATTGCACTGAAACTGCCTGCCAGCGCCTGAGCGGCATGCCGATCGACGCATGCCGGCAGGCGCGCGTTGGGCTACCCTGCCGCTCAAGGCAGTGCGGAGTCGCTGCGCATTACTTGTCCGGAGTCAATGAATGTCCACCTCGCAACCGGGTTTCTTCATGCGCTTCCTGCGTGGCATCTGGAACACCCTGAATTTCACCCGGCGCCTGATCCTCAACGGCATCCTCGTCATCGTGCTCATTGCCGTGTTCGCGGCGTTGTTCCGTTCGGCGCCTATCGTGCGCGAGCAAACCGCGCTGGTGCTCGATCCGCAGGGCGCCATCGTCGAGCAATACAGCACGGATCCCGGCGAGCGCGTGATGGCCAGCCTCACCGGTGATGCAACCAGGGAAGTGCAATTGCGCGACCTCTTGCGCGTGATCGATACGGCCGCCAGCGATCCGAAGATCGCCCGCATCGTCCTCGTTCCCGACCAGATGTCGGCCGGCGTCTCGACCATGCGTGAACTCGGTCAGGCACTCGACCGCTTCCGCGCCACGAAGAAGGATGTCGTGGTCGTTTCCGAAAACATGCAGCAGGGCCAGTACTATCTTGCCGCGCATGCCGACCAGATCCTGCTCGATCCGCAAGGCTCGGTGCTGCTCGAAGGCTTCGCCAGCTACCGCAGCTACTATCGCGATGCGCTCGACAAGCTCGGCGTCGAGGTGCATTTGATCCGCGTCGGCCAGTACAAGTCGGCTGGCGAACCCTACATCCTCAACCAGGCATCGGATGCCGCCAAGCAAGCCGACCTGTACTGGATGGGCGGCATCTGGAAGGAATTCCTCGACGAGATCGCGGCACTGCGCGAGCTCGATGCGACCGCGCTGACCGACGATGTCGCCCACCTCGACACCCTCGTGACGCAGTTCAAGGGCGATCTGGCCAAACTCGCGCTGGATCGCGGCCTGGTCGACAAGCTGGCCACGCGCAACCAGGCGCGCAAGTTGCTCAGCGATCTCGGCAAACCCGATGACAGTGGCGAGACGTTCCGTCAGGTCAACTGGTCGAACTACCTTGGCATGCACGTCGCCGACAACCTGCCGGATCCGCGCGCGCAGGTCGCCGTCGTCGTCGCCCAGGGCGACATCGTCCAGGGCGAGCAGTCGCAGGCGGTCGTTGGTGCCGCCACCACGGCACGCCTGTTGCGCGAGGTGCGCGATGATGACCGGATCAAGGCGGTCGTGCTGCGCGTCGATTCGCCCGGCGGCGATGCCTATGCCTCGGAGATCATCCGTCGCGAGATCGAGCAGATCCAGGCGGCCGGCAAGCCCGTGGTCGTGTCGATGGGCGATGTCGCCGCCAGCGGCGGCTACTGGATTTCCATGAACGCCGACGAGATCTGGGCACAACCGACGACCATCACCGGATCGATCGGCATCTACGGCATGCTGGTGACGATTCCGCAGACGCTGGAGAAAATCGGCATCCACACCGATGGCGTGGCGACCACACCGATCGCCGGTGCCTTTGACATCCGCCGCCCGCTCAATCCGCAGGTCGAATCGATCGTGACCAGCGTGCTCCAGAAAGGCTATCGCGATTTCATCGACAAGGTCGCCACCGCCCGTGGCAAAACCCCGACGCAGATCGACGAAATCGCCCAGGGCCGGGTGTGGAGCGGATCCCAGGCAAAGCAGCGCGGACTCGTCGACAAGCTCGGTGGCCTGCACGATGCCATTGCCGCCGCCGCGGTACTCGGCAATCTCGGCAGCGACTACCACACGCACTATGTCGAGCCGGAACTCAGCACCTGGGAACGATTTGCCTTGTCGCTCGGCAACAGTGAAGCTGCCGCCGGCCTCGGCCGCTGGTCGGGCCTGGCATCGCTGTCGACGCGCTGGCTTGGCCACGACGAGATCAGGCGCACCCTCGCCTTGCTCAACGAACTTGGCGGCAACCGCCTCGGCGTCGTCGCCCACTGCACCTGCGGCTTGAACTGATCCACCGCACGGCGGCGGCAATCAGCCGCCGCTTTGCGCGTCGATCTCCTTGTCGCGCTCGGCTTGTGCCTTTTGCAGCTCCTGCTCGACGGCCTTGGCCTTCTCCAGCGCCTTGAGCTGATCATCGATCACGGTCGGCTGGCGGACCTCGACGGCCGGTGCCTGATCAGTCTGCGTTTGTGCCGCAGGCGCGGCATCCGGCGCCGATGAGGAACAGGCGACCAGGAGCATTGCCGCGCACAGGCCGGCAGCGCACTGCAGGGATTGTCGTAACATGTCCACCTCGATCGAATGCCGGGTCTGGCGCGGACACCCAGTCTGCCGTGCGAGCCGGCCACGGACAAGCGCAACCGATGAACGCATCACGCTGGCGACTCGATGGACAACTGGCCCTGGTCACCGGCGCGAGCCGCGGCATCGGCCTGGCGACGGTTCGCGAACTGGCCGGACTCGGTGCCGACGTTGTCCTTGTCGCCCGCGACGAAGCGCATCTCGACCAGGTGCGCGACGAACTTGCCGAGGAGTTCCCGCGCAGCACCCTGCGCGTGTTTGCCGCCGATGTCGGCGAACACGAGCAACGCCTGCAGGTTTTCGATTTCATCGCCGATCTCGGCCTCGAGCTGTCCCTGCTGGTCAACAACGTCGGCATGAATACACCGAAGCCGACACTCGATTACACGGTCGGCGAATATCGCCGCATCATCGAGACGAATGTGTACTCGGCATTTGAAATGTGTCGCCTTGCCCACCCGCAACTCGTGCAACATGCGAATGCCGGCATCGTCAACGTCGGCTCGGTGTCCGGGCTCACTTCGGTGCGCACAGGCTCGGCGTACGGCATGAGCAAGGCCGCGCTGCACCAGCTGACGCGCAACCTCGCCACCGAATGGGCCGAAGACGGCATCCGCGTCAACGCGGTGGCGCCCTGGTACATCCGCACGCAACGATCCGAGCCGGCCCTTGCCGACCCCGACTATCTCGACGAGGTGCTTGAACGCACACCAATGAAACGCATCGGCGAACCCGAGGAAGTCGCCGCCGCTATCGCCTTCCTGTGCCTGCCGGCGGCGGCGTACATCAGCGGCGAGTGCATTGCCGTGGATGGGGGATTTTTGCGTTACGGTTTCTGAATTGGTGCGGGATTCGGCATTCTCATTCTCATTGAGGCACGCTCCTCGGTCGCGCGGCATCCCTGTCATTTTTCAGGCGCCTCCAGGCGAATTGGCCGCCCCGTTTACGTCGCTTCGCGGCGTAGAACTGCGGCCAGTTCGCCGGGAGGCAATCGAAAAACCAGAATGCCGCGCCGCAAAGGGGCGTAAATCCACACCCCATGATTGATGTCCGAAAACGGCGAGTCCAAGCCATCAAACGCTGCTAGATTGCAGCCATGCAAACCGGAACCACCCCGACAACTCTTGATCCCGCAACCTGCGAACAGGCCCGGCTGACTCGCGATGCGCGCTTTGACGGCCTGTTCTTCACGGCCGTGAAAACCACCGGCATCTATTGCCGCCCGGTGTGTCCCGCGCCGACTCCAAAACCGGCCAACATCACCTACTATCCGAGCGCTGCCGCCGCTGCCGCTGCGGGCTTCCGCCCGTGCCTGCGTTGCCGGCCGGAGGCCGCTGCCGGCTCGCCCTTGCACCATGCCAGCAGCGATCTCGTCGGTGCGGCGCTGCAGCTGATCGAGCAAGGCGCGCTCGACGGACAATCGGTGAGCGCACTCGCCGCGCGCATCGGCGTTGGCGAGCGCCATTTGCGCCGCCTGTTCGACAGCGAGCTTGGCGCCAGTCCGCAGGATGTCGCGGCAACGCGTAGACTGCTGTTTGCCAAGCAGTTGCTCGGCGAAACCCGCCTGCCGATCACTGCCGTTGCCGCGGCTGCCGGCTACGCGAGCTTGCGTCGCTTCAACGCGGCATTTGTCGATGCCTACGCCAAGCCACCGCGTGAATTCCGCCGTGGCCAAGGGCGCCCGTCTGACGAGCGCGCCATCGAGCTGCGCCTGCCGTATCGACCGCCTTACGATTTCAAGGGGATGCTGGAGTTTTACGCGCGCCGTTGCATTCCGCGGGTCGAGTCGATCGACGCGCACGGCTATCGGCGCAGCATCAGCATCGAGGGCGAACCCGGCTGGTTCGAAGTGTCGGCGATCAAGGGCGACAGCGCCCTGCGCCTGCGCGTGCACGAGGTGCGTCCTCTGCATCTCGGCACCCTGGTCAACCGCGTGCGGCGCATGTTCGATGTCAACGCCGATCCTGCTGCGATCATGCGCACGCTGGGCCGCGAGCCGCGCTTGCGCATGCTGGTCAAGCGCTGGCCCGGGCAACGCTTGCCCGGCACCTGGGACGGATTCGAGTTGGGCGTGCGCGCCGTGCTTGGACAGCAGATTTCGGTGGCTGCGGCGCGCACGCTCGCCGCGCGCGTCGTCGACCGCTACGGCACGGCGCATCCTGCCAGTGCCGACGGCGGACTCGGCGCATTGTTTCCGCAGCCCGCCGATCTTGTCGATGCGCCACTGGAGTCCATCGGCCTGACCCGCGCCCGCGCAGCAACGATTCGCAGCCTGGCGCAAGCCTGCGTCGAGGGGCGCGTGGATTTCCGCGCCGTGCAGACACTGGATGCGACGCTGACGCGACTGTGTGCGCTGCCGGGTATCGGCATGTGGACGGCGCAATACATGGCCATGCGCGCGCATGCGCATCCGGATGCGTTCCCGGCCGGCGACCTGGTCCTGCGCAAGATTGCAGGTGAAGGCACGCCAATCAGCGAACGCGCCATGCACGCGATCGCCGAAGCCTGGCATCCCTGGCGTGCGTATGCGGTGATGCTGCTCTGGCGCAGTGCCGGTTGATGGGAATCGGGGCTCGGGAACAGGGAAAACAAGCAAACCGGGAAATAGATGATGATCTACGACACAATCAAATCGCCCATTGGAATGATCGTGCTGGCCGGAGACGGCGAGGCGCTTCAACTTGTCGGACTGCCGGAATCCCGTCATCCCGTCCCCATCACGTCCGCATGGACACGCCGTCCCGATTTGTTCGTCGAGGCCAGGCGGCAGTTCGACGCGTACTTCGCCGGCGAGTTGACCGATTTCGACCTGCCGCTGGCGCCGCACGGAAGCGAATTCCAGCAGCGCGTGTGGCAGGTGCTGCGCACGATCCCGTACGCGGCGACGATCAGTTACGGAGAACTCGCGCGGCGCGTCGGCAATCCGCGGGCGAGTCGCGCGGTCGGCCTTGCCAACGGAGCCAATCCGCTGTCGATCATCGTGCCCTGCCATCGGGTGATTGGCGCCAACGGATCACTGACTGGCTATGGCGGCGGACTTGCGGCAAAGCGGCACCTGCTCGACCTGGAGCGACATCACGCGCCGCGCGAGCACTTCACGTTGTCGTGATTCGGCGCAGGCTCATCGCGGACACTGGCTGGCGCGCTGGCGCAGGGCCTGAAGTTCGTTGCGGCGCTGCGCCTGGCTGTCGCTGAACGCCAGGCGCAGGGCGCGCTCGGCCTCGTCGATGCGCGTACCGAGGAATTCACACAATTGCGATTTGTTGATTTGCACGCAGGGATCCTCGACCCAGGCGAGCAGCGCACCGATCCGGCCATGCCGCGAATGATCCACGGGCGCTTCGCGCAAGCCTGGTGCCGAAACCCCGATGCCATCGCGACCGCCATAGGCTTCCGCCAGCGAATCGCGCGGAATGCCAAGCACGCCCAACGGCACCGCACGCTGTTCGCCATGCCCGCTGTCGCCCAGGTAGCGGCTGCCGTCCTCGCGCGTGCACAGCGTCGCCGTCACGGCGGGTTCGGACTCGGGCACACGTTGGGTCGCGACATCGACATTTGCCGGTGCAGGTGGCACCTTGGCCTCGACGCGGGGTACGACGTTCGCCTCGGCTGGTGAGGCATCCGGCAATTCGATGCGGCGGCTGTTCTCATTGCTGCGGCAGGCCTGATCCTGAAAGCGGATGACGCCATCCGCACCGACGCAGCGATAGATCGACGCCGCGTCCGCCGCTGCAACAAGGTGCCCGGAGAACAGCAAGACAAGCAGGGCGGCACGCGAGTTGCGCATGACGCAAGCATATGCAATTGCCCTGCATGAACGAAACAAGGGCGACCGAAGTCGCCCTTGCCGGCATCTGCCAGTGGAAAGCGGGCTCAGCGCCGGGTGTCCTTGGCCACCGCCTGCGCATCATCCAGTGCGCGCCGGGCGTTGGCCTTGGCAATCTCATGGCTGGCATTCGCCTGATCCTTGCAGGCGCCGGACTGGCCCGCAGGCAACGCCTCGCATTTCTCCAGGGCCACCTTCAAATCGGCATCGGCCTTGGCGATGGCGACGTCATAGTCGGCATCGGCCTGCGACTTGATGGTATCGGCACGGACTTCAGCGACATCGCCCTGCGCCTCGCTGGCCGCATCCATGGCTTCGTCGGTGGCGGAGTTGATCTTCTCATTGGCCTTGGCGTCGGCTTCAGCGACATCCGCGCGAGCGGCTTCGCGTGCCGCATCGAGCTTCCGTTGCGCCTCGGCAGATTGCTTCGCTGCATCCTGCTGCGCCTCGGCGAGATCCTCGGCGGCCTGCTGGCGCGCCTCGTCAACCTTCCGTTGTGCCTCGACTGCGGAATCCTGCTGGTTGCAAGCGCTGAGGCCAAGGATTGCAGCAAGGGTGGAAACGACCAATACGGATTTCATCGTGTTGTTCTCCAATTCGTTGGCGGCTCGCCCGGGGCATGGACAACGACCCGGACGCCACGCGGCGTATTGGAACTTTGGCATCGTGAACGGACTCTGTGCGGGGCGGAGGCGGTTCAGCGGGCAGACACGTTCAGCCCTCGATCGCGGCGCTCAACGCACGCGTTCGATCGCAGCGGGAAGTCCCTCGATTCGCGCATATTCGCCGCGTTCAAAGTAGTCGCGATCAGCCAGCATCTTCTCGAACATGGGCGTGGCATCGTTGCCCCAGATGAGGCAATTGCCGAAATGCAGGGTCGGCACGCCGAATACCCCGGCAGCGATTGCTTCCTCGGTATTGGCGCGCAACTCCTCCTTGACCGCCGCTGCCGCAATCGCCGTCTCGATGTCGACAATACCGAAATCATCGGCAACGCCGGCCAGACTTCGCGCATCGTCTCCGGCCAGGCCACGCAACCAGATGTGCCGGAAGATCGTCGTGATCGCCTGCCAGCTCGAACCGCAGGCGATGGCAAGGCGCAAGGCCGGGAGCGGATTGAACGGATGCGCCGGCGGGAAACGCAAGACGACGCCGCTGGTTTCGGCCGTCCATTGCGCCATGCGATAAGTGAATTCGCGTTTGCCGGGAATTTCGGCCGGACCGAGCTGGCCGTGATGACGCAACAGCGCCGCGAGAACGATGGGCCGCGGCGTGATGGGGTGGTGTTGCGCGAGTTCACGAATGCGCGGCAATTGCAGGTACGCGAACGGCGAGATGAAGTCGAAATACCAGATTGCGTTCATGGGCATCAGTGCAGCGTCTTGTAGATTTCCGGGTCGAATGCGTCGACCTGGATCACTTCGTCGCGCGTGTCGCGGGCATCGTTGAGTCGATTGTATTCCTCCTGCGTGATCACGCCTGCGGCCAGGCCGAGATCATCGAGCATGTGCCCCGGCGCGCGATCCAGTGCACCGGCGCGCACTGCATCGCGCAGCCTCGTTTCAATCGGCAGTGCCGCCACGGCCTTGTCCAGGGCGGCTTCCAGCGCACCCAGACCGGGCTGCTCGGGAGGTGGCACGAAGACGTCGGCAGTCAGCGTCTTGCGCGCTTCGCGGTCTTCCAGGATGTCGCGGGCAACGCGCCCGCCAATGCGGTCACTCGGCGGCCGGAAGCGTGCACCCAGCGGAAAGATCAGCCCACCAAGCACGCTGGCGGCGATGCGGTTCGGCAGATTTTCAAGCACGCCAAGCAAGGCTTCCTGCACACGATACAGACACAGTTCGACCGACCAGCGCACCAGCGCGTAGTTGGCCGTGGTCTTGGCCTCATCGTGATAGCGCTTGAGCGAAGCCGAGGCCAGGTACAGATAGGCCAGCGCATCGGCAAGGCGTCCGGAAATCTTTTCGCGGCGCTTCAGCGAGCCGCCGAGCGTGCCCATGGCGGTATCGGAAACAATCGTGAATGCCGCGGAGAATCGCGACAGATGCTGGTAGTAGCGCGCCGTGTCTTCGGTCTGCGGCGCCCCGGCCAGACGCGATCCGCTCAAGGCCAGCAACAGGGCGCGCAGCGAACGCGTCACCAGCAGATTGACATGGCCGAAGATGGCGAGGTCGAAACCCTTGAGGTCCTTCTCGGCAATGGCCGCGATCTCCTTGTGCACGAACGGGTGGCAGCGGATGGCGCCCTGGCCGTAGATGATCATCGATCGGGTCAGGATGTTGGCACCTTCGACCGTGATGCCGATCGGTACCGCGTTCCAGGCGCGCGAGAGCGTATTGCGCGGGCCGCGCTGGATCGCGCTGCCGGCGCGGATATCCATCGCATCGCTGACCACCTGGCGCATCGCCTCGGTCAGGTAGGCCTTGGCGATGGAGCCGATCACCGCCGGCTTTTCGCCGACATCCAGTGCGCCGCAGGTCAGGTTGCGCGTCGCAGTCATCAGGTACGTCATGCCGGCTATGCGCGCGAGTGGCTCCTCGATGCCCTCGAAGCGACCGATCGGCGTATCGAATTGTTCGCGCACGGTGGCATACGCACCGCAGATGCGCGTCGCCATCTGCGCGGCACCGATGCTCAGCGCCGGCAGCGAGATCGAGCGGCCGGCGGCCAGCGATTCCATGAGCATGCGCCAACCGTTGCCGACACCTTCCATTTCGCCGATCACCGCATCAAACGGAATCCAGACATCACGCCCGACCGTGGGCCCGTTGTGGAACGGCACGCCCATCGGATCGTGGCGCAGACCGATCTCGACACCGGGCGTGTTGCGCGGGATCAGCGCGCAGGTGATGCCGCGATCCTCGACGTCGCCAATCAGGTGGTCGGGATCCTTGAGGCGAAAGGCGAGGCCGATCAGGGTCGCCACCGGGGCCAGGGTGATATAGCGCTTCATCCAGTTGCAACGCAGGCCGAGCACTTCCTTGCCATCGATCAGGCGTTTCTCGACGATGCCTTCCGATTGCGTCGCCGCGGCATCGGATCCAGCCTCCGGCCCGGTCAGGGCGAAACAGGGAATCTCGGAACCTTCGGCCAGGGCTCGCAGGTAGCGCTGCTTTTGCGCCTCGCTGCCGTAGTGCAGGAGCAACTCACCCGGCCCCAGCGAGTTCGGCACCATCACGGTGACGGCGGCAGTCACCGAGCGGCTCGAAATGCGCGTGACGATGCGCGATTGAGCCAGCGCGGAAAACCCGTGGCCGCCGTACTCCTTGGGAATGATCATGCCGAACAGGCGGAAGTCCCTGATCTGCTGCCAGGTTTCCGGTGACAGATCGCGGCGCTGGTAGACATCCCAATCATCGATGGTGCGGCAGAAATCGTTGACCGGGCCATCGAGGAAAGCCTGCTCCTCATCGCTCAGTGGTGGCACCTTGAAATCGAGCAGCTTCTGCCACTCGGGCATGCCCGAAAAAAGATCGCCATCCCACCACACGGTTCCGGCTTCGAGGGCGATGCGTTCGGTATCGCCGAGGCGCGGCAGGACCTTGGCGAATACCGGCATGACGAAGCGCGAGATCAGCTGGCGCCGTAGCGGGGCCAGGCCAAACACGGCGGCAATGACGATGAGTGCGCTGCTGACAAGCATGAATGCACCCGGCGAATGCACACCCACGATGCGCCAGCCAATCAGGATCATGGCCGCAGCGCCAACCCAGCCAAGGAAACCCAAGCCGCGAAAGGCGAGGACGAGAAAGACGATCACGGCCAGCGTGAATGCAATCCACATGGGGCGAGCTCCGAGATAGCGATCAACCGATTATGCGCCAGCGCGAATTCTCGAGCCCGCGCCCGTACCAACGCTGTCTACCCGCGCAGGAACAGGCGATAGGCCGGATTCGCACTTTCGTCACAATGTGGATAACCCAATCCGTCGAGGAATTTCCGGAACTTGGCCATGTCCGCGGCAGGCACCTGGATACCGACCAGGATGCGGCCGAAATCGGCGCCTTCGTTGCGATAGTGGAACAGCGAGATATTCCAGTCGGGGCTCATGGCCGAGAGAAAGCGCAGCAAGGCCCCGGGACGCTCGGGAAACTCGAAACGGTAGAGCAGTTCGCTTTCGGCGCTGGCCGATCGACCGCCAACCATGTGGCGCAGATGCTGCTTGGCCAGTTCGTCGTTGCTCAGATCAAGCGTGGCGAAACCATCCTTGCGCAGTGCGCGCATGACACGCGCGCGATCGGCATGGTCCTTGACCTGCAAGCCGACGAACAGGTGCGCCTGCTCGATATCGGCAATGCGGTAGTTGAACTCGGTGATGTCGTGGCCTGCCAGCGCGTCGCAGAAACGCAGGAACGATCCGCGCTGCTCGGGGATGGTCACCGCCAGCACGGCCTCGCGCGATTCGCCGACTTCGGCACGCTCGGCAACGAAGCGCAGGCGGTTGAAATTCATGTTGGCGCCGCAAGCCACCGCGACGACGGTCTTCTGCCGCGCAGCGTTTTTGGCCACCCACGCCTTCATGCCGGCAATGGCCAGCGCCCCGGCCGGTTCGAGGATGCTGCGCGAATCCTGGAACACATCCTTGATCGCCGCACAGACCGCATCGGTGTCCACGCGGATGATCTCATCGACCAGCTCACGACACAGGCGAAAGGTTTCCTTGCCAACCTGCTTGACCGCAGTGCCGTCGCAGAACAAGCCGACGTCCTTGAGCACCACGCGCCGACCCGCGTCGATCGATTGCGCCATGGCATCGGAATCGCTGGCCTGCACGCCGATGATGCGGATCTGCGGGCGCACTGCCTTCACATAGGCGGCAATTCCGGAAATCAGGCCGCCGCCGCCAATGGCGACAAAGATGGCATCGATCGGCCCGGCGTGCTGGCGCAGGATTTCCATGCCGATGGTGCCCTGCCCGGCAATCACATCCGGGTCATCGAAGGGATGCACGAAGACCAGTTTGCGCTGCGCGGCCAGCACGTCGGCCAGCGCCTTGGCCTCGGAATAGGATTCGCCGCCGAGGATGATCTCCACGCGATCGCCGCCAAAGGTGCGCACCGCATCGATCTTCACCTGCGGCGTCGTCACCGGCATGACGATGACCGCCTTGCAGTCCAGCCGCGCCGCCGCCAGGGCGACACCCTGCGCATGGTTGCCGGCCGAGGCCGCGATCACGCCGCGCCTGAGCTCGCGCGCATCGAGTCCGGCCATCTTGTTGTAGGCACCGCGCAACTTGAAGGAGAACACCGGCTGAGTGTCCTCGCGCTTGAGCAGGACCGTGCAACCCGTGCGCGCCGACAATGCCGGAGCGATCTCCAGCTCGGTTTCGCGTGCGACGTCGTAGACGCGGCTGGTCAGGATACGCTTGAGGTAATCGAGAGACATCGGGCCATCCGCAGGCAAGGCTGCAGAATACCCCGAACGTTCCTGACTCGGCGAAGCCTCGCGAGATTGGCAGACGCCAACCCGCGGGCATGCCTATTCCGGGAGCTTGAGATCCTTCATCGCCCAGATGAATTCCAGCGAGAGGACACTTGCCGTGCCGTTCTCGACGCGGATCCTGCAGTTGAGGTTCTGCGTGAATTCCGTGGACAGGCCACGATCAAAGACGACCTGGGTGCTCAAATGCCAGATGTCGCCGGCACCCTCTTCCAGCTTGGCGCTGGCGGCGAGATTGCGCGCATCCAGATCGAAGGATTTGCCGGCCAGGCGCTGGTTGACCTCGCTGACGCAGGCGTCGGCAGCGAGCTTTCCCGGCCCTGAGCCGGCACAGGCGGCCAGCAGCAGAAGCAGAAAAGTCAGAAGTATCGGACGCATCGATGGTCTCCCCCGTTCACGGCTATCGCGCTCGTGCAACGTGATGCCGCTCACGGCATCACGGCTGTCGGGAGTATAGGCATTGCGCCGGACAAACCCATGTTGCAGCGCAATGGACATCGTGCAACTCAGTAGTGCGGCACGCCGGCATCGATCTCGCTGGACCAGGCCTCGATACCGCCGACGATGTTGTGGACGACGCGGAAACCCTGCTCGCGGAAATGCTCGGCGGCGCGCGCACTCGAGTTGCCGTGATGGCAGAGGAAGGCCAGCGGCGTTTCCTTCGGCAGCTTGACCAGGCGCTCATGCGAGGAGGCGTCGAGGATTTCGGCACCGGCAAACGGGGCGATCTTGCGCTCGTCAGCCGAACGCACGTCGATGACCGTGATCCTGCCCTCATCGAGCAGACGCTTGAGTGCGTGCACATCCAGTCCATGCACCTTTGGCGGAGCGGCCGGCAGGTCGATCGACAGGCCTTCACCCTGCGCGGTTTCGGTCCAGCCGATGTGTGCGCCCTTGGCGCGCTTGGCACTGGCCGGATCAAACAGCACGTCGATGCCGTTGGCGACGGCGCGGATCTCGCTGCCCTGGATTTCGCGCAGCTGGAATTGCGGCTGGAAACGCGCATCGATGGCGAGGAACAGACCCATGCCTTCGGCGTCGCCCAGGGCATTGCGGATCTGCACGGCCGCCGCATCGCTGATGGTGATTTCCGGTGGCGTGCGATCCGGTTGTGGCAGGCCGAGCAAGGTATGCAGCTCACCGCTGGCGGCCATGCCCTGGACGATGTCGGCACCGCCCACCAGCTCGCCATTCACATACAACTGCGGAATCGTCGGCCAGTTGCCGAAATCCTTGATGCCCTGGCGGATTTCCTCGTCAGCCAGCACATCGACCGTCGCATAGTCATCGAGAAGCTCATTCAAGGCCCCCGCCGTGGCCGCCGAGAAACCACAGCTCGGGGCGTTGCGCGTGCCCTTCATGAACAGAACAACACGGTGCTGGGCAAGCATCGACTCGATGCGCTGACGGACGGGTTCGGCGAGAGACATGAAGGTTCCTTGGGCAGAAATCGGAGAGAGGGTTGCGCCCATATGGGTGCCGTCGGCCTTGATGCAAGGGCCGCAACCATCTCCGGGCGAATCCGGCGGCGATAGCCGGCCGGCATCTGTATCGACCGCAGATATCTGGTCAAGCGTCTGAAATAAGGGATAATTCGCCGCTCAGGGGAATACGCACCGTCAGGGGATTCGACATGATCCGCAAGTTGCCGTTTTGCATTGCTTTCGCTCTCGCCACCTCGGCCAACGCGCAGCCTCCGACCGAGCCGGTTTCCGGCGAGGCCACGATTCCGCTGACCTATGTCGGATCGAATGCGCGCGTGTCGCTCGGCGTCAATGACGATGGCGACGTGCTTGGCGAGATCCTCGCCATCCTCGGCAAGACCGATGAATCCGCATGGCTCGGCGAACTCTGGCTGGGCCAGGGCGGCGCCGGTGGCGTGCAGCTTGGCTACAACCGCCTGCGCGGCACCGCCGACAGCGACAAGGCGTCGGTGTGGAAATTCTTCGCCGCCGGCGACCAGAACATGTTCAAGGACCGCAAGGCCACGCTGGGGCTCGGCTGGGAGCGCAACGACCTGTTTTTCAGCGGCTACGTCAGCCATGCGACTTCAGGCACGCGCCTGGTCGATACGCGCCTGCTGAGCGACACCACCACACTCGGCGGCAACGATGCGAACGGTGCCTATACGCAAACGCAGACCATCGAGACCCTGATCCGCTCTTTCGAGCACCCTTACGAGAACGGCGTCGGCCTGCGCCTGGGTTCCTATTTCGACGAGCCCTTGCTGCGCGTGCGGGGTGGTTTCGATTACGAGAAGGGCAAGTTCGGTTCCAGCCAGACAACACTCTCGCTCGGCATCGACAAGCTGTTTCGCAACAGTCCTTTCAGTCTCTCCGTGCAGGGCGAACACGCGCGCAAGTCGGGTGATTTCGAAATCGACAAATCGGATACGCGCGGCTGGTTGCTGCTGCGCTACGACTTCGGCAAGACCTATCGGGCGCGCGAGCCGTTCCAGTTGGTCGAGGTGCGGACGCCGGCACCTGCAGCCAGCATTGCCGCCGAAGCCCAGGTCATGCGCAACGAAGTCCACCTCGATGGCGATGCCTTCTTCCGCTTCGACCATGCCGATCTGAGTGCCGATGCGATCGCCGCCCTCGATGAATTGATCGCCAAGCTCAAGTCCGATGCGCGGGTCAGTCGGGTCAGCGTGGTCGGCCACACGGATTCGGTCGGTTCGGAAGCCTACAACCAGAAACTCTCCGAGCGCCGCGCCGCCAGTGCCAAGGCGCACCTGGTCAGCCGCGGCATCCCGGCAGAGCAGATCGACACGCGCGGCGAAGGCGAACTCAACCCGGCATTCCCGAATGACAGCGCCGAAAACCGGCAGAAGAACCGCCGCGTCGACGTCGAGTTCCTGACCATCGAGGAGACCACCGTCGCCGCCGCCGAACCCGCACCACAAGCGGACACGGTGGAATGGGTGCGCGAGCCGGTCAAGGCCAACCCGGCATGGATCGAGCGCGCCTTGCGCAATCCGGCCGAGCACAAGCGCACGGTCGATGTGTACCGGTTTGTCGAATCAACTTCGACGACCACGCTGGGCCCGCGCGAGTACCTCAATGAAGGGCCGAGCGCCGCGGATGATGCGATCACGGTCGACTTCGAATCCTCGGCCAACCTGATCGACGTGCTCGCCAACGACAGTGATCCGGATGGCGACGTGCTGACCATCACCGCGGTTTCCGTGCCGGCGCATGGCACGGCCACGATCACCGGCGGCGGCATCAGCTATACGCCGGCCGCAGGTTATTCGGGCAGCGACAGCTTCACCTACACGATCAGCGACGGGCATGGTGGCACGGCGACTGCAGCGGTAACGGTGACCGTGAACCCCGCCGCCGATCCGAACCAGCTGCCGATCGCGGTCAATGATGACGGCGGCGTGCTCAAGGGTTATGACACCGATATCGACGTGCTCGCCAACGACAGCGATCCCGACGGCGATTCCTTGACCGTGATCGAGGTCGAACATACCGGCCCGGGCATCGCCACGATCACGATCAACGACGACAACACCGTGCATTACCAGTCCATCCACGGTTACTCGGGTCCCGACACGTTTGAATACACGATCTCCGATGGCCACGGCGGCACGGCGAAAGCAACCGTCACGATCTACGTCTACGAGATCGTGCCCGGCTGAGTGTGGAGTCGGCACGGTTGCGCGCAACGCAACGGTGCCGACTCAATCCGCGGTATCGAGAATCGAGCGGGCGACGGGCAGGATCGCCGTGACCCATCGCGCATATTGATCGGCCGATGGATGCAGGCCATCTTCGGCGAGCATGTCGCGCGCTTCCTCGCGCGACAGCTTCGTCACATCGACCCAATGCGCACCGCGCGCAAGGCAGGCATCGCGGGCAATTGCGTTGAACGAATCGATTTCCT
>Ga0209063_1000372_pt1 | contig 33233 bp, 23 predicted proteins | sample KloWWTmeKNB19Kit_FD_187177 | JGI IMG/M metagenome (GOLD analysis project Ga0209063, IMG submission 187177) | Active sludge microbial communities from Klosterneuburg, Austria, studying microevolution and ecology of nitrifiers - Klosterneuburg... | ecosystem: Engineered > WWTP > Aerobic digester >... | reverse complement strand
AGAGCTTTTGGTACCTCTGAAATATCAAGCCACAAGGTTAGTTTAGCGTTGGAGCAATTTATGATGACAATCGTGTCCTTTGACTCAAAATTCGATCAATTTCAAAAAGGTCTCGTACAACTTTCTGAAAGCGAGGAAAGAGGTAGAAAATTATTTTTCACAGAATTTAATCCATTCTTTCCGGAATTATCCGGAGCTGATTGTCAACATTGTCATAGTGGTCCAAATTTTGAAAATGGGGAATTTATGAATAACGGCTTAGATTCAGATGAACAATTTATGGATTTTGGCAGAGAAAAAGTTACTCTATCAGCAGCAGACCGGGCTACATTTAAGATCCCATCACTGAGAAATGTAGCCTTAACAGCTCCGTATATGCATGATGGTAGATTTAAAACTTTGGAGGAAGTAATTGATCATTATAACACAGGGGTCAAAATGTCTTCTACTGTGTCACCATTAATAGTGCCAACAATCACAAATGGTTTAATGCTTTCGCCACAAGAGAAATCGGATTTAATTGATTTTTTAAAGACCTTAAATGATCCTTCTTATTTAAATAACAAGGCATACGCTGAGTTTTAAAAATTAAAGTATAAATGAAACATAAATATATTATTACCGGAATGACCTGTTCCGGTTGCGAAGCGAAAGTAAAGTCCTCTCTTTTAAATGTAGATCACATCACTGAAGTAATAGTGTCAAAAGACGAAAATTCAGGAATTATTACAATGGACTCACATGTACCGTTAGCCATTATGCAGGAAGCTCTGGGTGGAAAGGAAAGCAAATATCAAATAAATGAGGAAGGTTTTGTTCCGGTTGACAAATTAACAGAAGGCACTCCGGTGTCCTCTCCTAAATCAAAGCCTGTGCCATCAAGTTCCGGTGGTAAATATTATTGCCCCATGCATTGCGAAGGTGATAAAACTTATGATGTACCGGGTGACTGTCCGATCTGTGGTATGGATCTGGTTCAGGCGCCTGTCGTTGCCCAAATTCAACAGTATACCTGCCCTATGCATCCCGAAATAGTGCAGGATGGTCCCGGCTCCTGTCCCATCTGTGGCATGAATCTTGTTCCAATGAAACCTGAAGAAAATGCAGAAAATCAAACTTATCAAAGACTGCTAAAAAAGATGAAAGTTGCAGTGGTATTTACACTTCCTGTTTTCATTATTGCCATGATGGAGATGTTGCCTGATAGCCCTTTGCTTAAAATCATGCATATGCAGGGTTGGAATTGGGTTCAGTTTATCCTTACAATACCTGTAGTATTTTATGCATGCAATATGTTTTTTATGAAGGCCTGGAGATCAATAATTACCTGGAACCTAAACATGTTTACGTTAATTGGCATTGGCACAGGAGTTGCGTTTTTGTTCAGCCTGGCAGGTTTATTTTTCAGTGATATTTTTCCGGCTGAATTCAGATCGCATCATGGCACTGTGGCACTGTATTTTGAAGCAACGTCAGTCATTTTGACCCTGGCCTTACTTGGGCAGTTGCTTGAAGCAAAAGCTCATAGCCGGACCAGCGGTGCTTTAAGAGAACTAATAAAACTGGCTCCCACAGAAGCTACTTTAGTACAAGATGGCCGGGATACGATCATATCCATTCATGATATTAAAGCCGGGGATATGTTGAGAGTAAAGCCGGGGGATAAGATTCCCGTCGATGGTAAAATCCATTCGGGTCACAGCAGCATTGATGAATCAATGATAACCGGAGAACCGATCCCTGTCGAAAAACAAATTGGTGATCCTGTTAATTCCGGCACGATCAATGGTACAGGTTCTTTTATTATGCAATCTGAAAAAGTCGGGTCAGACACTTTACTGGCCCAGATCATTCAAATGGTGAGTGATGCCAGCAAATCAAGAGCACCTATCCAGAATCTGGCTGACCGTATTTCAAAATATTTTGTCCCGGCAGTAGTATTAATTGCTGTTGCTACTTACTTTATCTGGTATTATTATGGCCCTCCTCCTTCTATGGTGTACGGCTTCATCAATGCAGTGGCAGTATTAATTATAGCCTGCCCTTGCGCATTGGGGCTTGCAACACCGATGTCTGTAATGGTAGGTGTGGGCAAGGGTGCTCAATCCGGAATTTTAATTAAAAGTGCAGAAGCCTTGGAAAAAATGGACAAATTGGATGTTTTGATTATCGACAAGACGGGAACAATCACTGCCGGAAAGCCGTCTGTAGATAAGATAGTATCCTTTGATCAGGATGAAAACTCCATGCTGGCAAGTATAGCTTCCCTAAGTCAGAATAGTGAACATCCATTAGCTCTTTCATTCCTGGAATATTCTAAAAGTAAAAATATTACATTGTCAGAAGTAGCAGACTTTAATTCAATATCAGGTAAAGGTGTCACTGGTGTTGTGGATCGAGTTAATGTTGCATTTGGGAATAAAAAATTAATGGATCAATTTAATATAAATAGTCCTGAAGATGCTGAGAATAGAATTAAAGAGGAACAAAAATTGGGTAAAACGGTATCTTATATTTCGATGAATGGCATGTTAAAAGGTTATATATCTATAATGGATCCAATTAAAAAAACAAGTAAAAAGAGTATTCAGGATTTAATGGATCAGGGAATAGAAGTAATAATGTTAACCGGAGATAATGAAAATACAGCTGCTGCTGTAGCCGGGGAATTAAATCTGACTTCCTTTAAGGCAGGATGTCTCCCTGCTGATAAGTTGAATGAAATTAAACAATTGCAGGAACAAGGGAAGGTAGTTGCAATGGCAGGTGACGGAATTAACGATGCTCCTGCCCTGGCTCAGGCTGATATCGGTATAGCAATGGGCACAGGTACTGATGTCGCAATAGAAAGCGCCAAGATTACGCTGATCAAAGGAGATCTGCAAGGTATAGTCAAGGCTAAATTATTGAGTCACGGTGTAATGAAAAATATCAGACAAAATTTGTTTTTTGCCTTTGCATACAATGCCCTCGGAATCCCGGTAGCAGCCGGCTTGCTCTATCCTTATTTTGGAATTTTGTTATCACCTATGTTAGCGGCATTGGCAATGAGTCTCAGTTCTGTATCTGTCATCGGCAATTCACTTCGATTAAGAACAATAAAAATCTAATGGATGTACTTCTTACTAAACAATTTCAATAAGGTCTTTGCCGGTATTATTTTGATTCTGTCAGGTGATATAATTTATGCTCAAAAAGTAGTCAGATATGAGTTGACACTGGCTGATACAATTGTCAATTTTACCGGTAAAAGCAGACGTGCTATAGCATCTAACGGACAGATCCCTATGCCCACACTTACATTTACTGAAGGTGATACTGCAGAAATCGTGGTGCATAATAAACTGAAAGAAAATACTTCAATACATTGGCACGGACTTTTCTTGCCTAATAAGGAGGATGGTGTTCCTTATTTAACTCAGAAACCCATCAAGCCGGGTGAAACCTTTATATACCGTTTTGCAATAATTCAAAATGGAACACATTGGTATCACAGCCATACAGGGTTTCAGGAACAAATTGGAATGTATGGATCCTTAGTTCTTAAAAAAAGAGATGATGATTCAAGGTTTAGAAAGGGAATTGATGACCTTCCTGTTATTCCACTCATCTTGAGTGAGTGGACCGACTACGACCCTGATAATGTCCACAGGATGTTACACAATGCCACCGATTGGTTTGCTATTAAAAAGGGGACGACTCAGTCTTATGCTGAAGCTATAAGTGCAGGACATTTTAAAACTAAAGTTACCAATGAGTGGAAGCGTATGTTGGCTATGGATGTCAGTGATGTATATTATGATAAGTTTTTAATAAATGGATTCAATGAATCATCTGATAAAACTTTGAAAAATCTGAAAGCCGGGGACAAAGTAAGACTTCGTATAGCCAATGCCGGTGCATCATCCTACTTTTGGATTAAGTATGCGGGAGGTAAAATTACCGTAGTGGCAAGTGACGGCCTTGATGTTGAACCTGTGGAAGTTGATAGGTTGATCATTGGTGTTTCAGAAACATATGATATTGTAGTATCAATACCTCAGGATAAAACTTCTTATGAGTTGCTTGTGACACCTGAAGACAGAACTAAATCTGCTTCAATTTATATTGGAAACGGGATTAAACAACTTATTTCACCGATGCCTAAACTGAAATATTTTGAGGGCATGAAGATGATGAATGATATGATGCGCTTGAACGGCGATATGGATGACATGGGTATGAACATGTCTCTCCAGCAGATGGATATGAATACTGTCATGTATCCAGAGGTTTCCGGGGATATGGACATGAATAAAAAAGCAAAGGAAGGATCAGATATGGATCATTCATCCATGGACCATGAAATGAAAAGTGATATTGTCACTTTAAATTACGCGATGTTAAAAGCGCCATATAAGACATCTCTTCCCAAAAATGCTCCGATAAGAGAATTGCAATTCGAACTTACAGGAAATATGAACCGGTATGTATGGAGTCTAGACAATAAGGTGCTTGCTGAATCAGACAAGATCATGATAAAACAAGGTGAAGTAGTCCGGATCATCATGTTTAACAACAGTATGATGAGACATCCCATGCATTTGCATGGTCATGATTTCCGGGTTATAAATGGACAGGGAGCTTATGCACCATTAAAAAATATCATTGATATTATGCCTATGGAAACTGATACTATAGAGTTCGAAGCTAATGCAGATGGTGACTGGTTCTTCCATTGTCATATATTATATCATATGATGGCAGGGATGAATCGTGCATTTAGCTATGAAAACTCTGCGCCAAATCCTTATTTGCCTAATAAAAAAAGAGCTTACAATAAGTTACAAAGAGAAAGTAATAAGGTACATTTTATGGTCGAAAATGATTTTGCAACAAATGGCAATGACGGAATGATCATGTTTCAAAATACCAGGTGGGCTTTGGGAACAGAATGGAGACTTGGGCATCATGACGATCACGGTTATGAAACAGAAACACATTTAGGGCGGTATATTGGCAGGAATCAATGGTTCATGCCTTTCATAGGATTTGACTGGCGCTACAGAAAATTAGAAGAAGGTGAAACAGAAACAACGCTTTTTGGACAGACAAATACCAAAGACAATAGGGCGATGATAAGTGCAGGATTTGAATATACGCTTCCCATGTTATTAATATTTCAAGCAGAGGTTTATCAAGACGGAAATGTAAGAATCCAATTAATGAGAGAGGATATTCCTGTTTCTAAAAGGTTTAGAGCAAGTTTTATGATCAATTCGGACAAAGAATATATGGGTGGATTAAAATATATTGTTGGCAGAAACTTTGGGGTCAGAGCACATTACGATAGCGATATGGGTTTTGGAATTGGATTAACGGTTAATTATTAATTCTTTGTATGTCAGGTACATATTTTTCAGATATAAAAAACAAGTCACTACTTTTATTAAATAATTGATTATCAATATAATTCAAAAATAAATCAGCATGAATAAAATTTTCTACTTTCTAATAATGTGCCTATTTGCAGTTTATTCCGGGCAGGCACAAATTACATGGAATAATGAAATGGATGTTGCGGCGAGCCATTTTGATAATCAACATCCAAGAATTGCATTGGACAGGTCCGGAAATTCTATGGTGATCTGGAGTAAAAATGAAGCACTGTATTTTGCCAAATCAAACGGCATAGCTTTTAGTGCTCCATTACAGCTAAACCCCGAATGGATGACTATAGCTGGCGCAAGTTGGATGGGCCCTGATATAGCTTCACACGGTGATACAGTTTATATAGTTGTGAAACGTACACCAGAGTCCGAAGCTACACATAGGATTTTTGTTTTTACCTCATACGATGCTGGTCTTAACTTTGAGAATCCTGTGGAAATTGCTATAATTGGTGATAGCCTATCTCGTTTTCCAACCATCGAGGCAGATAAACAGGGCCACCCTATTGTAGGTTATATGAAGTTTAATTCAGCATTTCAGGAGTCCCGATGGGTTGTAACAAGGTCTAATGATTTTGGGAAGACATTTACAACTGATGTTAAAGCGAGTGGTTGGGGAAGTTCTGATGCTGTATGCGATTGCTGCCCGGGTGCAGTAGTGTCTTACAATGACAAAACGGCAATGATTTACAGGGATAACAACAATAATCTGAGAGATATCTGGACTGGATGGTCAGAAGATAATGCATCAACCTTTAAAGAAGGAAGTGCAGTTGATAATAATAACTGGCAATTAATGAGTTGCCCTGCAAGTGGCCCGGATGGAGTCATTGTGAATGATACATTATATTCTACCTTCATGAGTGGGTCCGGAGGAAAGACAAGGACTTATCTGAGTAAGACTTCTCTACCAACTCACGAGTTAGTATCTGTAAAAACTTTAACCGGAAATCTTTCAGGTTTAAATCAGCAGAATTATCCGCGCTTAGCTACCGATGGAAAAGCAATAGCTATCGTCTGGCTACAAAACAGGAGCGGCGGGGATCAATTGCCAATACTTTTTACTGACGATATAAATAAGGGATTTCCTTTAGCATTTGACACCGTTGCATTGGCGGACATCGTGAATGCAGATGTTGCTATTGGAAATAATAAAGTATTTGTGGTCTGGGAAGATCCTAATTCCGGTACGGTAAAATTCAGATCAGGTGATTACGGTAATGAGACATCAGCAACATATCCGGAGCCATTAAATGTATTGAATATTTATCCCAATTTGGTACATTCCAATTTATATTATACTATTAATTCTTCTTCAGTAAAGAATTGCGTTATTAAAATCATTGATATCAATGGAAAATTAATTCATGATCAGAAACCCACGACGGAAAGTATCGATGTTTCTAATTTGAAAAATGGAATATATTTTGTTAAAATTTTCTTAGACAACCATTTATATATTAAGAAATTTATAAAAATATAAAAATATTTTAGACCTGGTTTTCAGAAATATTTATTTGAATTACTATCAATTAGCCGAATTCATTTTGTAATTGGGTAATAATTAGTTCAGACAATTCGTATTATCTGGGGTAGAACACAAATTTAATCCGTATCATTGCACTTCATGAAATTATTTACATTCATATTCTCATTTTATCTGATGGCACTGGCTATGATTCCATGCCACGATATCTACAATGAATGTAATGACAAGGATAAAAGCGAGGTAGCCGCAAATCACGATCACCAAAGCGATGAAAATGACTTCTGCAGCCCATTCTGTACCTGCAGTTGCTGCAATACAGCTATCACTGATGTGATAAGTTTTTATGTTTTATCCCATTCCATAGCACCCAAATTGAATGAGACCTCCACGGTTTCTATTTATGAGTTCTCCTACTTTTCCAGCTTTAATGGAAAGATCTGGCAACCGCCGAAGAGTGGTGTTGATTGTTAGTGGCTGACAGGAGATTTTAATAAGTTAGAAATAAGAAGGTAGAAGTTAGAATGAGGCTTCAATGGTAGATTGTATCATATTGATACTTTACCTAGTAAATAATAATGTTCCCTGAATTTTAATTGATTTCCTGTTGTCATTGATGCTTCATGCATTGTGCTGCCTGCCTATAAGACCGGTCAGCTTACAATGTTATTGTTCACATTAACAGACAATACCTTGTTAGATAAAATAATTAAATTCAGCATTAAGAACAAACTCATCATCGGATTGATGACCTTGTTCCTCATCCTTTGGGGTATCTGGAGTGTTTCCAGACTTCCGATTGATGCCCTTCCTGATATAACAAATAATCAGGTGCAGATACTTACAACATCTCCTACACTTGCCGCTCAGGAAGTTGAAACATTTATAACCTATCCTATTGAACAGGCGGTCAAATCAATACCCAGAGTAGTTGAACTCAGATCCATAAGCCGTTTCGGTCTTTCCAATATCACGGTAGTTTTCGATGAAGAAGTAGATATTTACTGGGCACGTGCTCAGATCTCCGAACGGCTTGCAGAGGCAAAGGAAAATATTCCGGATGGCCTGGGTACGCCGGAGATGGCTCCCATCAGTACAGGCCTTGGTGAAATTTATCAATACACGGTTTCTGCAAAACCCGGATTTGAAGATCAATACCACGCCATGGAACTTCGGACGGTTCAGGATTGGATCATCAAACCTCAGATCCTGGGGCTGGCAGGGGTGGCTGAGGTCAATACACTTGGCGGGCAACTCAAACAGTATGAGATCGCGGTCAAACCGGATAAACTCCGGAGCATGAATACTACTATCGTGGAAATATTCGATGCGCTGCGAAAGAATAATGAAAATACCGGCGGAGCCTACATTGACAAAATTCCAAATGCGTATTTCATCCGCGGAATTGGCATGGTAAGCTCGATCGACGATATAAAAAAGATCGTCATAAAAAATCAGAATGGCATTCCGATATTGATCAGGGATGTGGCCGAAGTGGATTTTGGTGGAGCGATCAGATATGGTGCCACGACCAAAAATGGCAAAGGAGAAGCCGTCAATGGTATGGTACTCATGCTCAAAGGTGAAAACAGCGCAGACGTCGTCACCAGGGTAAAAGGGCGAATGGAGCAGATTATTAAAACTCTTCCGGAAGGAGTAATTGTAGAGCCTTATCTTGATCGGACGAGGCTTGTAGATAACGCAATTTCAACTGTGGAAAAGAATTTGCTTGAGGGAGCATTGATCGTCATTTTTATACTTGTTCTTCTGATCGGTAACTGGCGGGCCGGACTCATCGTCGCATCCGTCATACCTTTGGCTTTATTATTCGCTGTGAGTATGATGAAGCTCTTTGGTGTCAGTGGCAACCTGATGAGCCTTGGGGCAATTGATTTTGGCTTAATTGTCGACGGTGCAGTCATCATTGTGGAGGCGATAGTGCACCGCCTGCAGACCGGAAAAAAAGGGGACCTGACCGCGGATCAAATGGACGAAGCGGTGTATCAGGCTTCTTCAAAGATCAGAAATAGTGCGGCATTTGGGGAGATCATCATTCTTATTGTTTACCTTCCTATCTTGGCTTTGGTTGGCATAGAAGGTAAGATGTTCAAGCCCATGGCGCAGACAGTAGGCTTTGCAATTCTTGGTGCATTTATTTTATCCCTTACTTATGTGCCGATGGTAAGTGCACTTTTTCTGAGTAAAAAGACGGGCCATGAACCAAATTTTTCAGACAGGATCATTAATTTTTGCTACAGAATTTACCGGCCAATTCTGGAGGGTGCTATGCAGATGAAAACTCTGGTAGTCAGTTCTGCAATAATTTTATTTGTACTGTCTTTGATGATATTCAATGGTCTTGGAGGCGAGTTTATCCCAACTTTGGAAGAAGGCGACATAGCTACACACATCATTCTACCACCGGGTAGTTCGCTTTCACAGGAAATATTAACAACGACAAAAGCGGAGCAGATATTAAAATCAAAATTCCCGGAAGTCGTTCAGGTAATTTCAAAGATAGGTAGTGCTGAGATCCCGACTGATCCAATGCCGATGGAAGTAGCCGATGTAATGATCATACTCAAAGATAAATCCGAATGGACTTCAGCTAAAACAAAGGAAGAAATGATGGAAAAAATGGAACATGCGCTGGATGATCTGCCCGGGGTCACGACAGAATTTACACAACCTATCCAGATGCGATTCAATGAACTGATGACAGGAGTGAGAAGTGATGTGGCTATCAAGATTTTTGGTGAAGATATAGATCTTTTAGCAGGATTTGGAGATGAAGTGGTTTCAATGATCCAGGGAATAAATGGAGTAGAAGATGCGCGTGCTGAAGTTGTATCAGGACTTCCTCAGATCACTGTAAAATACAATAAAGATAAACTTGCCTTGTATGGATTGAATGTCGGTGAATTAAATCAGGTCATCAGGACGGGATTTGCCGGGGAAAAGGCGGGTGTAGTCTATGAGGGCGAAAAAAGGTTTGACCTGGTGGTACGCCTGCAAAGGGATGAACGTCAGGATATTTCCAACCTCAAATCGTTGTACATTTCTTTGCCTTCAGGAAGTCAGATCCCGTTGGAACAAGTTGCTGACATCGCTGTGGAAAGAGGTTTCTCACAAATCAGCAGGGAAGAAGGGAAGCGCAGAATAGTTATTGGTTTTAATGTCAGAGGACGGGATGTGCAGACCATTGTTTCTGAAATAGAGGACAAATTGGATAAAAATTTGAAGATGCCTGCCGGATACTATACGACCTATGGTGGTCAGTTTCAAAATCTCGTGGAAGCGAATAAGAGATTGTCTGTAGCATTGCCAATTGCATTAGGATTAATATTCATGTTGTTGTTTTTCACATTTAGAAGCGTGAAACAATCCATCCTCATATTTACAGCTATCCCACTTTCTGCCATAGGGGGAATTTTTGCATTATGGTTGAGGGGCATGCCTTTCAGTATTTCCGCGGGAATCGGTTTTATAGCACTTTTTGGTGTCGCTGTGCTCAATGGAATTGTATTGATTGGGTATTTTAATCAACTTAAAAAAGAAGGTATGAAAGATGTTTGGGAGCGGATTCAGGAAGGAACAAAAGTAAGGTTGAGACCGGTCATAATGACGGCTGCAGTGGCTTCACTTGGCTTCCTGCCGATGGCATTGAGCTCAGGCGCAGGTGCAGAAGTACAAAAACCATTGGCAACTGTAGTCATAGGAGGACTAATCACGGCTACGTTACTTACACTGATCGTATTGCCAATTTTGTATTTCTTCTTTGAGAAGAATTTCAAGAGAAATAAAAAAAAGGTCATTTCACTGGTACCGGTTATATTAATGCTTTGTGCAATTAATTCCAATATCAGTGCGCAGACTTATTCTTTACCTCAGCTGTTGGAATTGGCTCAGAAAAAAAATCCTCAGATTTCTTCAGATCAGCTGAATATACTTGCTGAGCAATCATTGCGGGGGGCTTCAGGCATCATACCAAAAACTGCATTGAAGGTTCAAATGGGTCAAAATAATTCCAGGTTATTCGATGAGAATATTTCAATAACTCAGGATATTCCAAATCCTGGTTTTATACGGGCAAAGAAAAATCTGTCAGATCAGCGGATCAGATATAGCGAAATAGGCATGGCCATGACCAGACAGGAATTGAATTATCTGGTAAGGCAAAGCTGGTACAAGGTTATTCAATTGAGGGAACTGAATGATGTTTTACAACAAGAAGACAGCTTACTTGCACAATTCGTCAAGACTGCAAACCTGAAGTATAAAACCGGTGAAAGTAATTTGCTTGAAAAAACAAGTGCTGAAAATAAAAGGCAGGCTTTGCTTCAAGAGATTAATCTAAATAATGTCGGGATCAGTACTGAAATGAGCGTTATTCAACTACTTGTAAATCTTACCTCCCCTTTTGATTTGCAGAGAGATCCGATTAAAGCATTGGAATTAATCAATTTAAAAGATTCAATCTTATTGAAAAATAATCCCGCATGGCAACAAACACTTCAAGCTATATCTATAGCAGAGGCGGAGCAGCGATTGAAGAAAGCGGAAAAGATGCCTGATTTTTCTTTGGGTTATTTTGTTCAGTCAATTGCGGGGATTCAGGATATTAATGGACAGCAAAGGGAATACAATAATATACCCAGATTTCAAGGTTTTCAAATTGGGATTAATGTTCCGATATTCTCAGGAAGGGCTTATAAATCATCAATACAGGCCTCTAATTACAATAGGGAAATGAGAAAAACAGAGAGTGAATATTACTTTCAACAAATTGAAAGCCAATTAAGTCAATTATCTAAAAAATACGTATTTTATAAAGACCACTTAGAGTATTTTACACTTAAAGCTATTCCCAACGCGGAATCCATTCTTAAAAATTCTACTAGGGCTTATCAGAGTGGCGACATTGGTTATATAGAATATATGTATGCTATACAGACCAATTTAGATACCAGAAAATCTTATTTACAGGCATTGAATGACCTCAATCAAACGGTTATTTCCATCCAGTATCTCACCAATCAATAAATAATCCAATGAATAATAAAAAATTAATTTTCATAATATCGACAGTAATTCTTGTCGCGGTAATTTCATATTTCGCTTTTTTTAGACACAGTGCCAATGATGGTCACGATCATGAAGCTGAAAACGGCAAAGAAGCAAATATTGAAGTCAAACATGATGAAGAAGAAACTCATGCTAATGAAAAAATGGTTCACCTGAATGAGGTTCAGTACAAGAACTCAGGAATTGACACCGCGTGGTTTGAATTAAAAAATCTGAGTGAGGTAATCAATGCCAATGGTTATACCAAACTTCCTCCTCAGAATCAAGCATCTGTCAGCGTGCAATTTGCTGGTAATATCAGCACTATAAAAGTGATCGAAGGCCAATATGTAAAAAAGGGCCAGGTGCTTGCTACTATGCAGAGTATGGCTTACAATAATCTCAGGCTTGAAAAATCTAAACTCAATGAACAATTGCAGACTTCAAAGGCCACACTGGAATATCTGAAACTGGACTTTGCCCGTCAGAAGGAGCTTTCAGATGAAAATGTCAATGCAAAGAAAGTTTTCCAAAAAGTAAGTTCAGAATTAAAACTGGAAGAAGCTAAAATTGCTGCATTACAAAGCCAGATTGCTATTTTGAGTCAGAATATTCAAATTGGAGGTACATCATCTTCACCTTTCATTAATATTACCGCCCCTATAAGTGGTAACGTTTCAGAAGTTTATGTAACCATTGGATCAGCAGCGGAAATTGGGAAACCTCTATTTAACATAATTGATAATTCGAAAATGCATGTGGATCTCTTGGTCTATGAAAAAGATCTGTTTAGAGTGAAACCCGGACAGAAAGTTCGATTCATACTGACAAACCAGGGCAATCAGGAGATTGGTGGAAAGATCTTCAGTGTAGGTAAGTCTTTTGAAAATGATACCAAATCAGTAGCCGTCCATGCTGATATTGTCAATGAAAAACAGTTATTAATTCCCGGAATGTATGTCAACGCCCTGATTGATATTGGGGTCAATAAAGTTCCTTCACTTCCTGTGGATGCAGTTATCAAGGCAGAAGGACGTGAGTTTATATTTGTGTGGGAAAAGGAAAATATGGAAACACAAGAGGAACATGCTGAAGGGGAAAAACATGAGGAAGGAGAAGCGCATGAAAAGGAAATCTCTTTTGCACGTATTGAAGTTAAAACCGGAACTGCACAATTAGGTTTTGTTCAGGTAACACCTTTAGTCAATATTCATCATGGAGATAAAATTGTAGTAAAAGGTGCCTATTATCTCCAGGCGCATCTTCAAAAATCAGAGGGTGGCGGCGGCCATGCCCACTAAAATTTAGTTAGCAAAATCATTATTAATCTTTAAATAATTTAAACATGTTTAGATCAATTTTTTTTATAACATTATCAGTAATTATATCCTTAACGCTTCCATCTTGTGGAAAAAAGGATAAGTCTGAACAAAACACTGAAAATAACATTCAAAGTTCAGAAGACAAAGCAGATAACTCAGACACGGTAGATCAATCTGAAGTGGTTCACGAAGACAGGTATATTTGTCCGATGGATTGTGAAAAAGGAAAGACCTATGCTGAAAAAGGAAAATGTCCGGTTTGTAAGATGGACCTGGCATTAAAGGAAACTGAGCATAAAGACCATGAGGGGCATGAGGATGAATTGGACCATGAAGGTCACAAAGATGAAAAAGATCATGAAGGACATGATCATTAATAAAACTAATTTTAATAAATCATATAACATAAAATTTAAAAACATGAAAAGTACTATTTTAAGAAATTCCATTTTTTCCTTCCTGGTGGTTATATTTTCTTTGACTGCAGGATTGTCACAAACAGGGGCTAAAACTGAAAAGGCCGTTATTAAAACATCTATCGCCTGCAGTCATTGCCAGCAATGCGGATCATGTGGCAAGATGCTAAATAAGAATCTTAAATCGACAGCAGGTGTTAAGAAATTTACCCTAGATGAAAAAGCTGAAACATTCACAATAGTATATGATCCTGCAGTGACAGATATTAAAAAATTAAGAACAGCTGTTTCTAAACTGGGTTTTGATGCGGATGGTGTTAAAGCGGATCCGGCAGCATACGATCAACTTGATGAATGCTGTAAAAAGTAGTATATGGAAAATGTCAAAGACCATTGGGAAAAAGTCTTCTCCACAAAACAATCACATGAAGTTAGCTGGACACAGGCTTATCCGCATGCGTCATTGAACTACATAAAATTATTGCAGTTGCCGTTGACCGCCAGCATCATTGATGTTGGCGGCGGCGACAGCAATCTTGTTGTCCATTTATTGGACCTGGGCTTTACGGATCTCACTGTTTTGGATATTTCTGAAAAAGCATTGGAACGAGCAAAAAGTAAAATGGGTGAAAGTGCATCTATGATCAATTGGATCAATGATGATATCAATGACTTTCATTCCCATAGACGATATGATTTCTGGCACGACCGGGCTGTGTTTCACTTCCTTACAGATGATGCACATATCAGCAAATATATTAAGCTGGTCAACAATTTTGTTGAACCCGGCGGGTATTTTTTTCTTGGTACTTTTTCAGAAAAAGGACCTTTAAAATGCAGCGGACTTGAAATTAAACAATATTCAGAAGGCTCTATGGTAGGTACATTTATTGACCACTTCATGGTTGTTAAATGTTTTACAGAAGATCACTTTACCCCGTTTAACACAATTCAAAATTTCCAGTATTGCGGCTTCAAAAAAATAAATTAATATGACACATCAACACATTTTTGACAAACAGGGAAAACAGGTTTGTTGTACTCAGGAAGAAAAGATCAATAAGTTTGCCGATGATGCAGTTAAAGCAAAATCAAAAAGAGTCGATTGTTGTGAGGTTGATTCGGCAATGAAGAATGACCATGAAGAGGATAATCATGTAGAAGAAAATAAAAGTTTATTTCAGATGTTTTTACCGGCGGTAATTTCATTGATACTATTGCTCACAGGAATTATATTGGATTATAATTTCGACCAGACGTGGTTTAAGGGTTGGATAAGAGTGGGATTATATATTGTTGCATATATCCCCGTTGGTTTTCCTGTTTTAAAAGAGGCGTTTCTTAGTATAAAAGAGAGGGAAGTTTTCTCAGAATTTCTTTTAATGAGTATTGCCACAATTGGCGCTTTTGCAATAGGTGAGTACCCTGAAGGAGTTGCAGTAATGCTTTTTTACACTATTGGGGAAGTATTTCAAAATCTTGCTGTTGCAAGAGCTAAAACAAACATCAAGTCCTTATTGGACCAAAGACCTGATGAAGTAACTTTGATTGTGGATAATAAATCAAAAGTGGTCAAGGCTACAACTGTCAATATAGGGGATATTATTCAACTTAAAGCAGGCGAAAAACTAGGTTTGGATGGAATATTGATCTCTGAAAGTTCATCATTTAATACTGCAGCTTTAACAGGAGAAAGCAAACCTGACACAAAATCAAAGGGTGATGTTGTCTTAGCCGGAATGATCAATATGAATACAGTATCTAGAATTGAAGTAAATACTGCTTATTCAGACAGCAAGTTATCTAAGATCCTGGAGTTAGTCCAAAACGCCACAGCTCAAAAAGCACCTACTGAACTATTCATTAGAAAATTTGCAAAGATCTATACGCCAATAATTGTTGCTTTGGCAGTAATCATTTGTTTTCTTCCATATTTTTTTGTTGAACCATATGTTTTCAATCAATGGCTTTACAGGGCATTAATTTTCCTTGTCATTTCATGTCCGTGTGCTTTAGTTATAAGTATTCCATTGGGATATTTTGGAGGAATAGGGGCAGCAAGTAGAAATGGCATACTCTTCAAAGGAAGTAATTTTTTGGACTTATTAGCTAGTGTGAAAAATGTGGTCATGGATAAAACAGGAACTATGACAGAAGGGGTATTTGAAGTTAAAGATATTTACTTCAATGATGATTCAAGAAAAGATGAAGTTTTGAAACTTGTCAATGCTCTGGAACATAAAAGTACTCACCCTATTGCTACAGCAATTCATAAATATGTAGGTGAAGTTAATTCTAAGATTGAATTTTCCAATGTTGAAGAAATTGCCGGAAAAGGCCTGAAAGGTGAAATAAATGGTAAAACATTACTGGCCGGTAATTTTAAATTACTCGATCAATTCAATATAAAATATGATTCGAAAGTCGAAAATGAAGTTAATACTTTGCTTGCTATTGCATTCGACAATCAGTATGTAGGTTACCTGACAATTGCGGATAAGATTAAAGAAGATGCACAAATAACAGTTGATCTTCTGAAATCAATGAAGATCGAAATAACGATGCTCAGTGGTGATAAGGCAAATGTTGTAAAAAATGTTGCTGATCAGCTCGGTATTAGTAATTCTTTTGGAGATCTTCTGCCGGAAGATAAAGTCAATAAAATCAAAGAAATTAAGGCTAAAGGAAATATTGTTGCATTTGTAGGCGATGGTGTGAACGATGCTCCTGTCGTCGCATTGAGTGATATAGGCATTGCTATGGGTGGATTAGGAAGTGATGCAACGATCGAGACGGCAGATGTAGTAATACAAGACGATATGCCCTCTAAAATTCCTATGGCAATTAACATTGGTAAACAAACAAAAAAGATCGTTTGGCAAAACATCATTTTAGCATTTACGGTGAAAGCTATTGTGTTGACTTTAGGAGCCGGAGGTCTTGCCACAATGTGGGAAGCCGTATTTGCTGATGTTGGCGTTGCATTGTTAGCAATATTAAATGCAATCAGGATCCAAAAGATGAGTTTTAAGTCCTCGTAATAATATAAAAAATGATTTTTAAATGAAAAGTAAGTTATTAACCAAAATAACAGCAACCTTCTTTTCACTTTCAGTTATCTATCTGGGTTACATCATGTTAGGTTTAATACCAATGATTTTGTTTGCATTTGGCTTTTTAGGAGGTTTGATTTTATGGTTAATATTTCCGTCTGCCTTTGAATTCAAGTCTGTCAGAATTCCATATTTTTTAACCTTAGGATTGTTTATTGTCCATAAAGTAGAGGAAAAATATATGGATTTTTTCCCAAAGTTATCTGAAATAACAAATGTTCCGGTACCCGAAGTTAACTCACTCAAAGTATATCTCTTATATACTTTCGCTGGAGCTTGGTTGTTAATTCCTATATTAGTGAATAGAAAATCTCACTTTGGATATTATCTTACCTGGACATTCTTCACAACAATGGGAATAACAGAATTAGCACATTTCATTTTACCATTTTTTACAAATAATGCATATGGATATTTTCCGGGAATGTGGAGTGTAATTTTTCTAGCACCTGTGGCATGGTGGGGATTATATCGGCTATTGAGTTTTAATATAAATTATAAACTGTCCAAATAAAATTCAAAAAAAACATTTATAGTTATTATTGCATTATTTGGTATCAAACTTAATTATTGCTTAGTCACTTCAAAAAACCGATTATGACATCGATTTATCATTATGAATGTCTGTTAAACCCATGATAAAACTTACTCCAGAAGTTCGTCAATCATGACTGTCCGTATTTTCAATTCAAATTTCGTGGCAAGTGATATAAGCGCTCTCGTCACTGCATCATCTTTGCTTAGAAATGCAATGAGGTGACTGCAATAATCCACTACTTGTTGATTGCGGATTGTGCCGGCATTGATCCAATATCTTTCACCATATTCATTTTCTCCAATTTCTGAAATGGGTTTTCCGTCAATGTCATCCCTTAATGTGGGTATAGACTTGAACCGAATATTATTTGCTTCTGCATACCATAAAGCCATTTCCTCCGTACCTGGATCATCGCCACTTACGATCTCCTTCAAACCAGTCAAATTCTTTAAGATCGCATCAACTTTTTGTTTAAATATTTCTTCGTTATAGAAATCAACACTTCCGGCTATTGCTATTCTTGACATTTTAATGAATTAAAAAATCCCGGTACCTGAGAAGATACCGGGACTCAATTATGAAAACTTCAAATCACCCTAACAAATGTAATAGATTTTTAAAGTATATTTTTACTTTTATATTGGAAAAATTTAATGACCTTCAAAAATCCCTTGATAAATGAAAGAAATCATCTTTATTGGTTCAGTACATGATGAAATAGGTGCAAGCAATTCAACAGAATTATTTAAAATCTTTGAAAGTATATCTCCTGATGTCATATTCATAGAGTTTGATACGGAACATTATAATGGAATGATTAGTGGTCAATATCTAGATAAGTTAGAAACTAGTGCAATCAAACTTTATTTAGCAAAAAAGAAAGTTAGAGTAGTTCCTGTTGATTTAAATTGGTACCCTATAATGGAGCCAATAATGGAAGATGGTTTCCGCGAAATGACTAAAACGTTTTATCAAAATGCAAAATTTATAAGATCAATTTCTTATTTTAGTGAACATTCAGAAATGGTGGGATTCAAATTTCTGAATAGTCAGGACTGTTTAGAAGTTCTTGATTACAAACAAAATATTGAAAGAGAAATATTAGATAAATATGGCAATGATCATTTCAACAACTTATATACTCGATACCGGCAGATGCATCATGATAGGGAAATGGAGATGCTAAAAAATACTTACAATTTTAGCACGCAGAACCAATACAGAATAGCTATATTTCTTGTGGGAACAGAACACAAAAGATCCATCATTGATAAAGTCCAGGTCTTTGAGGACAAGTATGATATGAAAATTAAATGGAATTTCAATTTCTTCAATTTGTAAATTTAGTATTCGAAGTCATTAAAATAATGTGGTCTAGCTTTAATTTATTCGGATTTAATACTTTTACTTTTACTTGGACATTTGACAATACAAAGATATTAAAATGTAATACTGTCAAGAACTTTACCTTCAATTATCTCTTCAATTACTTCTTTCTTCCATACAATACCAAGTTGGGCATCCAAGGCGCTCTTTCCTTGAATTCTACCGGAATATACCCCTGCAAAACCACATATCGTATCTAATCTAGTTTTATCATCTAAAACATTATTGATTATATGGGGTCCCGGTCTTTTAAAGATCACTGGAGATCCTGACATGCCGGATCTACTTGCTGTATCAATTAAAAACTTTGGTAAATTGTCCATTGGTAGCGTAGGTTCTGAAGCAACACTCCCTTTTTTCCAAATAGGAAAAAACGCCCCACCGTCTAAATTATATGGAAATCCTAAAATAAAAACATCATCAGCAATCTCCAATTCGTAATTATCAAAGGAAAATCTGTTTATAGCAGAGACCCTAACATTTTCATCGAAATGTATTGGTATTGCAACGACATCTACTTTTTCTGCATATTCTGGGTGTACAAACCAAGTTGCTTTATTATCAAGGAATAAATATCTGTATACATAAAGATGACTTAATGGCTGTTCATTTTTTTGCATTGTTATTCTAAATACATCAGGCCTACCTCCATGGTCACTTAAGGGTTCCATGTTTGCAGGATTTAATCCTGTGACATTATGCCAATTGGTAATTAAGAAGAATTCATCTTCATATCTGTAAATAAAGCAGGTGCCTGAAGCTAATTGAACTTTTGTTTGATCTAGAAACATTGCCAGAGGCAAGGATGTATCAGATAGATAGTGTTGTTTTATAAAAGCTTTTTTCATGATGGTTTAGATTGAAATCAAGATAAAAATTATTATTGAGATTATATCCATCTTAATATTTTAGACAATGGGTCAATAAGGCCAATATTTTTTATTTAAACTGCTATATTACACCTGATTAAATAAATATGACTTTTTAGATTCATAGAGCATTGACTTAACCTAAATTTAATGAAATGGATTATGTTAAAGATGGTAGCAGACTATTAACTTCAGTTTTTGATGAATATGATTTTGATGAAATCAAAGATCTGAAAGTCCTAGATAAATTTTTAGCTCGTCTACTTGAAGTTACAAATGGCATGTTAATAGTGGATTTCTTAGATTCGGGTAACTGGGATCATTTTGGGAGCTATTCAATTGATTATGAAAATGAAATAGTGTTTGTAAACTGGCACCCTTATATTGGTAGTCCAAAAATAGAAGATTATATAAATTCTTTAGATTATAAACCTGACATCTACTCTATCATGTTTAAATTTCAGGACCTAAAGTTTTATAAGTCAAAGAGTTTTCCATTTATTACTATAAGAGGATATGCTTTGGGGCAAAAGGAAGTTATGACTTACTTAAAACAATTTGATCAAAGTGTCATTCAAGATAAGCTTAGTTCAACTAATTTCTGTGCCATTTATAGATTAGACAGGGGATTATATACAGAACGATGTTACTGTTTACATACTCCTTTGTATTCCGTGCTATTAAATCCCAAAGATACTGCTGGAAGCACTGTTTTTTCCATGAAAGCCCTTTTTCTTTTTAATTATATTTCGTGCACAGAAAGAATCCAGAAAATAATCAGTTCGAAGGATTTGCCTAGTACTGATACTGATGTGTTAAGCGAAAAAGCAAATACAGTGAGACGTATATTTGAGTTTGCACTGAAAATAGAATGTTCATACCATTTGCATTTAAATATAAGCCTTATGTCTAGTACTGGATATAATGCAAACAATTTTATGTTAAAAAATAGTTATGGAAATACACTATTGGGTGATCTCATAAATAAGGTGAAGAAGTTGAAATCCGCAGATGAATTATTTAACCTGAATAGAATTGTTGTGTTATCAAATGAGTTTTCACATGATTCAGGAAAAAAAGGTACTCAAGAAAATCTAGATGAACTTATAAAGTTAGCTGTTGAATATATTCGTGGATTGATCAAAATGGTAAAATCACCTTAATCCTTTTTGCTTAACGGAAATATTAACCTTGATTTCATATATTTGAGGAGATTATTAAAATACAAAGGCGTTAGCGTCTTTCTTTAGGGTAGAAACTGGCAAAATTTCACAATCTAAGGAAGAATGACTTTACGTCCACGTCTTGCGTGGGCTTTAGTGTATTCTTGATTGTGGGCATGCCAGTGCCTTACCCTTGGAAAAGCTATTGACCCACGCTTTTTCCTTAAACTTCCTGCCAGGGTCTACAGGGCTAATTCACTTTTATGAAAAAGGTCTTTCTTGGTTTCCTTGCAATATTAACATTCTTATTAGTAGCACTCTCTTCATGTAGTTCAAAAGATAATGAAGAAAATACAGATCCGGAACCCCCACAAAAATTTGAAAATGATATTTTAACTGTCTTCCCTGACAATCAAGCTAATATTCATGGTGAAGTTACAATTGCTGGTAACAGCGACCAACTTTTAGTTTGTAGAGGATACTTTGGTGGATATGTGAGAGCGTATAATATCGAAGGGAGAGAAATAACTAAAAACCTTGATTTCAAATTGGAAAATCAAGATTTGAGTTCCGTATATAAAGTTGTAGCTTTAAATGATAAAGATCTGGTTGTTGACACTTGGGACAAAAGAAAATTTTTTGAAAACAATAATGGAAATTGGAAATCTATTCCCTATGAATCTAACCTCCCAAACATTATTCAGAATAGTCCAAATACCAACCTTCGTATATTTGGTAAACATGAAGCTCTAGATGGAAATTTCTTTGTAGAAGGACTGCCGAAACATTACATTACAAGCTTAGAAGAAGGAGTTGTTATAATAAATGAGAAAATTGCAGGAAAATGGAAGTTCAAAGAATACATACAAGCTCCTGATGGTAATTCCCAGGATTATTTTGGATCGTATGTTGCAATTAAAGGCAAATCACTATTAATAGGCGCACCTGGTCGAGATAAAAATGGTGAAGATGCTGGTGCAGCATATTATTATGAGTTAGATAATAATACTTGGATACTGAAGAAAACATTATTTGGAGCTACAGGTAATAGGAGTTTCGGTACTTCTGTTGCAATTGGATCTGATTACCTATATGTTGGATCTTCTGGTAACGCACCTTCTGTTAAAGTTTATGACAAAGTTACATTTAGTCCAATTTACTCAAGGACTGATACAGATAATTTCAATTTTGCAGATTATATGACCTGTTTTAATGATTTTTTATACGTTAAAGATGATGAGAGGTTAAATGTTTATAAAACCAATTCTGACCTTTCAAGGATTGTTAGGTATTTACCAACTAAATATCAGTACGATAATAGTGGATACGCTTTTGGTGATCAAGTCGCCGTATTTCCCAATATGGTCATCACTTCAGGCTCTAATGGTGGGAAATGTTTTATATATTATAAATAGTTATCTATGAAATATTTTATGTTATTGATCTTGGTTATTCTGCTATCATGCAGGCAAACTACCCAAGTTGAAGATGCCCCAGAAAGCTTTGGGACATATAAAGAAAACAAACCCGAATTAAGCTGTGAAACAATACCGGACAAATTTAAGTCCTATAAAGAGGCAGTGGAATTTATTCATAATGTAGATTTCGCTTATGAAGATCATTCAGACACTGATGATAGTGAATGGATTCATGGAGCTGATTATTATAGTTGCGATGAAGTGACAGGTTTTTTTATTGTTGTATTCGGTGATAAATCTTATATTTTTGAAGATGTTCCGGTTGAGATCTGGGAAGGTTTTTTAGATGCTCTGGATTATGGAAAATACTATCATGAGCACATCAAGGGAAAATACCGAATGGAGCTAAGTGAATGATTAATATTCAATTGTAATAAACTTAATTAATATAGTTATTCTATAAAGGATACATAAATACCTCAATCTGGCTAAAAGTAATATCGGTTCAAAGTAAATATTAATTTTGGTGAAGATTTTTATAACTAATTCAAATTTGAGCGCTCCCTTTTCTGTCGCTCCATCTGAGCCTTAACTTGCTCTATTGTAGGCGGTTTAGATTGTGCCAAGAATTTCTTGTTCTTTTCTCGTTGCTCCCAGTATGGAGCGAAGTCGTGAATTTTCTTCTGATCTTCTGTCATTCTTTTGGTTAAATTATTTTTGACCGGCCTTTCTGCCTTAGCAACCTGAGCTAAGAAATAAACAAAGGATATATTTATTAGTGCGCCTAATTGCTTTGACATAATTGCCTCTTCTCTTAAACCTTCCATATGACTCGCCTTTTTTATGTTTAATCTTAACCTTAGCTTGGGGATTAATTTAGCGAAGCTAAAATTAAATCACCCATTAGTTTTTTGATTGGTTATAGATTATATTGCATTCAAATTGACAAAACCTTCAATTCAAACCCACCTATTGGAAGTTTAGACTTACATCTTTTAATCCATTCTTGAGCTTCTATGTTTGATTGAAAAATACCTAATATAACATAGTATTTCCCATTAAATGAAGCATAAATAGCTTTTGTAAACCCAATAATTCTCAATCGACCTGCACCATCTTCGACCTGAGCGAAAGTAGGATTGTTTGTAAGGTCCCACCATACAACATATCCTTTGTCACCGGACTGATACTGATTGAGTACTGAATTGAGTTTTCTAATATTTATATCTGGGTCGTTTTCTATGGCTTCAGCTTCAAGTGCTTTATCTAATGCTGTAAAATCCATAGGTTTTATTTTCAAATCTGGAGAATTAGCCATTTGGGTGATATAGTTGTTGTTACTTGAGCCATCTACAGTAACTGCATTCTTTTTATATAGGTTATCCAATTCTGAACTCTTAATCCTATATTCAGCATTGCCATACTTATCTAACTTAATGTATTCTCCATTCTCATATTTGGTTCGTCCCATATTACTTCCATCCATTGAGTAGAAGTTATAACCCCCTTCATTGTTTTTCTCGAAATACCCGGTATTTCTATTGTCTTTGTCTTTGATGTAAGCTCTTTGAGCCAGGGCACTAAAAGTAATGGAGATAAAAATTAAAAGAAATGTTAGGTTTTTCATATTACATTTTTAACCTGTAGACCCAACCAGGATATGTGAAATGAAAAAGCGTGGGTCTTAACTTTTCCGTTCTGAGGCTCTGACAAGCCTGTACACAAATAAGATCAACCCACGCCGGAACGTGAGCGAAAACTTATTTTCTTCGTGTACTTATAGAAATTGTCAGATTTCAGAACAAGAAAATAGCTAACGCCAATATGTTATTACAGAGCAAATATAAGAAACGATTCATTTCGAGGAAATGATTTTAATACAAAACTTTAGATTGAATGTATAACTTCAGCAAAATGGAAATGATGGGTATTTGGCTTTATACACCTAAACGGATTTATTTTAACTTGCAAAATCAATATATTACTATAATGTAATGCCTTTAAATAACTTTGGATGTACCAAATTTATTTAAAGGAATAAATATTAATTTTACTTTGTAAAATAAGCTATGTGTATTTAGGTTGTATATAATAAGGATTAACTGAGTCCTTGTTTATGTTTTTTGATTAGTCAAGCTTATAAAATATTATTACTCCTAAATAATTTAATATTCAATGACTAAAGTTATTTAAAATCATTTGGAATTTTCCTCATTATATTATTCATGATAAATTTCTAACTTCGACTTCCTAATTTATTTTTTCATGACAATATCACAGTACATTGAGAACATTGCAAATCGTTATAAGCATGGCAATGCTACCGAACACACTTACAGAGGAGATCTGCAGCAACTGATTGAGAGTATCGTTCCGGATGTCAGAGCAACTAATGAACCAAAGAGGCAATTATGTGGGGCCCCTGATTACATACTAACTAAGAAAGAAATACCGGTAGGATTCATCGAGGCAAAGGATATTGGAGATAAGGATCTTTCAGGTTTAAAGAAGACTGGAAATAAGGAGCAGTTTGACAGGTACAAAGCTTCACTCAACAATCTCATATTTACTGATTATCTTGACTACCACTTGTATATTGATGGGGTGTTTGTAACAAAGGTTACTATTGGGGAAATAACCGACAAAGGCATTAAACCTCTTTCTGAGAACTTTCAGTCTTTTGAAAACTTAATCAAAGACTTTAGTGGTCATATTGGGCAGACAATTAAAAGTAGTAAAAAACTAGCTGAAATGATGGCCGGCAAAGCCAGGTTGTTATCTGATGTTATTGAAAAAGCTTTGACAAGTGATGAAGATAATAATGAGAACAGTACTTTAAAGGAGCAAATGCAGGCTTTTAAAGAAATCCTCATACATGATATCACACCTAAAGGATTTGCAGATGTTTATGCTCAAACTATTTCCTACGGACTATTTGCAGCTAGGCTTCATGATCCAACCTTACCGACATTTAGCAGGCAGGAAGCTGCAGAACTCATCCCTAAGTCTAATCCATTCTTAAGAAAGCTTTTTGGGTATATTGCAGGCCCAGACCTAGATGATCGTATAAAATGGATCGTGGATAGCTTGATTGACATTTTCCTAGCATGTAATGTTGAAGAGATCCTTAAAAATTACGGAAAGTCAACAAAGATGGAGGATCCGATCATTCACTTTTATGAAACTTTTTTAAGTGAATATGATCCAAAGTTGCGAAAAGCCAGGGGAGTATGGTACACTCCTGCTCCAGTAGTTAACTTCATAGTTAGGGCAGTTGACGATATTCTAAAGTCGGAGTTTGGACTGAGTGAAGGTTTGTCTGATACCAGTAAAACAAAGATAAAAGTAGAATCATTCGGAAAAAGGGTAGAGCAGGAAGTACATAAAGTTCAGATATTGGACCCTGCCACCGGAACTGGTACCTTCCTGGCAGAGGTAGTGAAACACATCCACAAGGATTTCGAAGGGCAACAAGGAATCTGGAGTAACTATGTTGAAAAACATTTGATTCCCCGGCTAAACGGGTTTGAACTTCTAATGGCTAGTTACGCTATGGCTCATTTGAAACTTGATCTGCTTCTTACTGAAACAGGTTATAAGCCTACGACTAATCAAAGGTTCAAAATATATCTAACTAATAGCTTAGAAGAGCATCATCCGGATACTGGTACATTGTTTGCTAACTGGCTAAGTACTGAAGCAAATGAGGCGAATTATGTGAAAAGAGATACACCGGTTATGTGTGTGATCGGTAATCCACCATATAGTGTAAGTAGCATCAATAAGGGACCTTGGATTGAAAATCTGATTACAGATTATAAAAAAAATTTACAGGAAAAAAGTTACAATTCATTATCAGATGATTATGTAAAGTTTATTAGATACGGTCAACATTTTATTGAAAAGAATGAGAATGGGATATTAGCATTCATATCAAATAATAGTTTCATAGATGGGTTGGTTTTTAGACAAATGAGAAAAAATTTATTAGAATGCTTTGATAAAATTTATATTCTTGATCTCCATGGAAATTCGAAGAAAAAAGAAACGAGTGCTGATGGTACAAAGGACCAAAATGTATTCGATATTATGCAAGGGGTTTCAATCTCTATTTTTATTAAAAAGAATGCAACTAAAAAAACCAATAAATGCGAAATATTTCATTGTGATTTATTTGGTATGAGAGAAGTCAAGTATAGGTTCTTACTGAACCAAAGCCTTAACAATATAGAATGGAAAACTCTAATCCCATCAGAACCAAATTACTATTTCATAAATAAGGACTATGTTAATATTGAAACCTATGAAAAAGGATTTAAAGTCGACAATTTATTTCTGATATATTCAAGTGGGATCAAGACACATGATGATGCGAATTTAATAAGTTTTGAAAAATACAATGAAAAGAATGAGGTTTACTACTTTAGACCATTTGATATTAGAAACATTCATTATGATCTTAAAAAGGTTCAACGACATAGGTTTTCAGTAATGAAGAATATGCTAGAAGATAATATTGCAATTCTTTTACCGCGGCAAGCTATAACAGAGAAATTTGGCTTCTTTTTAAGTAAAGGGTTAACCGATATAAATTATACGGGTACTGCGGGTCAATTTGGAGCAGGAATGACATTCCCCTTGTATGTTTATGCAAATGATAATGAAATTAATTTTGATAAGAGTTTAGGAAGAAAACCGAATCTTAACTTATTAATTGTTGATGAAATTAGTAAAAGAATTGAGTTGCAATTTAATCTTCAAAGTTCAGAACAAATAGATTTTTTTACCCCACTGGACCTATTAGATTATATATATTCAGTTTTGAATTCGCCTTCCTACCTTAAAAAGTATAAAGAGTTCCTGAAAATTGATTTTCCTAGGATTCCTTTTCCAAAAGATGTTAAGTCTTTTAGGCAATTTGTAAAATTAGGGGGTGAGTTAAGAAAAGTACATTTTTTAGAAAGCGATGTTATCAGAAAACCTTTTACTAAATATCCAATAAATGGAAACAATCTAGTGACCAAGCCTGTATTCTTGAACAATTCAGTTTATATTAATGATACCCAACATTTTCAAGGAGTGTCACAATCTGTTTGGGAGTTTTACATTGGTGGCTATCAACCTGCCCAAAAGTGGTTAAAAGATCGAAAGGGTAGGGTGCTCGAGTTTGAAGACATTCAACACTATCAGAAAATTATTGTTGCGCTGTCGGAGTCGATCAGGATAATGGAGGAGATTGATAAGATTGAGATAGAGTAAAGTATTTAATGAGCACCGACTATCTTATTCCTGACCATCCTTTAATAATCTCGAAATTAACATCATCAATTGGTTCCCATTTAATTTTGCCTTCATTGATTCTTCCAAATTTTAAAGGGTCCATTCCTATTTTATTTTCTTCGTTCGGCGTTTTTCTAAATTCCATGATGGAGTCTAATTTTAAAGTATTTGCAAAAGTCGGACTAAAAACAAAATTGGATCCCAAACCTTGACTTTCGTAACTTGAATAAACAATAAAATCATGATTTCTTTCATAAAGTAATTTATGGGAAATCCATGAACTCAAAACATAGGGAGTTGGTTCTTCTCCAAATATCTCATAAAGAAACTGTTGGAGATATTCTAGGTGTTCGATATGGATCTCATTTGATTTCCCCATTTGATTAATCATTTCTGAATGGATTTTTTGACCTAAGCCAAACAAAAGATTCTCACTTCTCACTGATCTTGGAATTATTACACTCGCTTTAAAAGATGTGATATCTTTTGAGATTTTCCATTTCCCACAGTATCCAATACTCTCATCTGGCATTTTTGATTCTCTAATCGCAACAGCAGGATTGTGCGAACAGTAAAATACAGGATGGCCTTTAATATTACCTCTGCCAAAGGGTGTATTTTCAATTGGTGGCATTGAAAAAGTTAAAGGATTACTTATATCTTCATGGTCCCCGACGTTAGTTCTAACCCTGAATGGTGTAAAATTTCTAAAGTCGTTTTTTTCATAAATCGCAGTGTTACCTGGAAAAATAATAGCATTTTTGAAATAGTATTTTTCAATTTCAACTAGATTGTTTTCAAGATGACTTATATTTTTTAGGTTTTGAAGATTTGATTTATATTTCTCAAAGCTGGGTAGTTCATCCAATTCGTTAATTCTTTGCATTTATTTAATTTATGCCTAATATACAGAAATAGTAGCTGCATGATTATAATGAGTAGGTTATTTATTTTTTATAACCTCCTACAGTTTCAAATAATGATTTGAGATCCGGACTAGTTCTCAATCTTGGCATTGTTTGTTTTGCTTTTTCGATTTCAGAAAACACCCATTTTTTTAAATGGCTATCGGTGATGGTCTGGGATGCCCTAGCCTCTAAGGCAATTAAATCTTCCATATTGAAGTATTGTTTTTCTAGCGGTTGCGGTGGAATATTCCCATTCTCCTCAATCCCTATTTTCTCGACTTTAATTGTTTCAATTGTCGATGAACTTTGATTAATAAAAAATGTGTTGTTGGATTCTTCACTTTTTTCACATTCTTCACAACTCATACTAATTGTAGTGAGAGCTTTTTTCCTTTTACCATGACTCCTGAAGGAACGCCAATCCATTTGGATCAGGTAATCCGCAATGTCGAAGCCTTCCAGTCTGTCCTCAGCTGGAGCCCATTTTTCCAAAAGCTTAGAGAAAATGAAACGAGTGCCTGACATTTTGATTTTCATTTTTTTGATCTTTTGTTGCCATTCAATAAAAGTACTCCCATCTCTCGAGAGATCCGGAAAGATTAAAACTTCCCTACCTTTCAAAACTTTGAGTTTATCATACTTGATACTACTTTTGTTATAAACTGCTAACCAAATTAGATCTTCAGGGCTTTCCGGAAATCCATAATATAAAGTTCCATAAATCGCTGTCTTGGGAGCCTCCACGATAGCCACCGGGTTATTTGGATATTTAGATAAAAGGTGTTCACCGAACAAACAGGATATAACTTTCTCATTTTTATCATACTTGAGTAACCAAGAGGGATAGGCTTCATTACTCTTATTATATCCTTTTTTTAATAGAGAATGTAAATAATCAGTTGCAATTGTGTGGTTAGATTTGTCAAACTTTTTGACTTGTACGGCTCTGATCTTATTGGACCCATCAATGAATGGAAAGGTTGCAGCGCCCACCATATATTGGTCCAGAAAAGTACCCAGGTAATATTGCGATATCACTTTTTCAATATCTTTAGTTTCAAGGGGGAATTTTACATTTGAAAGTAAATTTTGAATAAAATGGTTCTGGTTATAATATTCACTTTTTAATGTATCATTTAGTACTTCATAAGGAATATAGGATCTTTTCGATTTTATCTGTTCGATTGAAATGGTGCGAAATTCTTTGTTTATGTGTCTAACAGTATCTTGCTCAGCCAGGTATCTTATTTGCCTAAACTTGCCCTGCTGGTTGTCAAGCTTTATAAGAATACTTGTATACTTATATACATATTGTTCGATCTTTCTATAGATGGCATAAGCATATTTTAAATGCCTTTCCTTTTCATTATGTGTTATTGTGCCTAGCTGAGGGACATATAGCAGCCCGGCTATTCCTTTGCCACTATTAGACTTCCAGCTCAAGAGAGATATCTCCATTAAAATTTGGAAGACAGAATCATTAACTGCCTTATTAAGTAAAGTTTGATTTTCATTTTCTTTGACATCAAGGTCAAAGAATAATAGTGGTATCGGATTAATACAGAATTCACCGCTGGTGCCTTCTCTATATACCCCCTTAAGTATAGCAGGGTTGGTGTGTTTATTGTTTTCTGCTTTTCTAAATTTGTTTAGTCTATCTGTCAAACCAAATATTGAATAGTAGTTGATTGGCAATCCTGTTCTACCATCGGGAAAAGTTTCAATTTCAGTGAACATAACTTGTTTGCAATCCAGCTTAGATGGACCTTCAAATGTTATTTGAATATCGATGTCAGGGGTTCGTAATTTTGAGAATACATTCGTTTTTTCTCCTTCAAATCCGGTTGTATAGGGATTTATGTGATATGAGCAGTTTGCTTCACGGTCACAGCGCCCATACATTTCTGGCAGATACTCTTTTGCATTAATATTAATGTACCTCACAAATCTCTTTTTATTACAAGACGGGCAGACGTGCTTTTTACTTGTTGGTTCGAGAATATATTTGTAACTCATATCCTAAAATGTGAAAGATGTGAAAAATGTGAAGGTTTAGAGAAAATATTTAATACTTAAAAATTTTGGGGGACCCGGGTTAAATAAGCAATATTTTTTCCCGTACCGCCCTCCCTGCCCTGTTGTATCCCTGAGGCTCTGAGTTGCTTTGTGAAATTTATCCTTTTAAAGTATAGGAGCCCACTCTCAATGCAAAAGTATTTGTACTCATCATACAAGTCTTTTACGAGTCGAGAATTTTTGGGATCTGGCTCATATTCGTGTTCTTTTAAAAATAGTTTAACGCTATTACTCTCAAGCTTATATTGTTCCAATGCCTTATGAGCTGCATCGCAATAAGTAAACTTTTTTTGTAATAATAATCTCCTTAGACCTTCCAATGCCCAGTTGAAAACTCCAGAAAGCTCATTTCCTATGATTTTTGTATGTAAGTTTTTATCCTGCTCCGCCTCTGGAATAGTTACGTCAAAAGGTATAATCAGGAATCTTCTAAAGTATGCGGCCGTATGCTCAACATCTTTCGGCAATTCATTACAATTAAATATCAATTTTGCATATTGAGTTAACATAAAAGGTTGTCCATATGGCAGACGAGCTTCTACTGGTTCCCCAGATACTAACTGTTTGAAAATAGATGTTTCTAAGTTCCCATTTATCTCACTAGCGTAGTTGACCAGTACATTTGCTAATTTTGCCCTGTAATATCCCTCCCTGGCAGTAAGGCTTTGTAGTGAATATGAACTAACATTTTCACTGCCTAACATTGCATTAATAATTTCGAAGAAGACCGATTTACCATTGGCCCCTGAACCATACAATATCAATGCCTTTTCTTCTTTTAGTGAATTACTGCCATGTTTTACAAATAAGTACCCTATAAATTCAGCAAGGACATCTTGACTGGCTTTATCCGGAAGCACATGATTAAGATAATGCTCATAAAGGGGTGCTTTTGATTCAGAATCATATTTGAAAGGTAACTGATATGTAATAAAGTCGGCTTGATTAAAGTGTCTTAATTGAGTTTGTTTATTACTTATTTCAAAGGTACCATTAAGCATGTTAATCATAACTAAATCATTATTACATTCAGGAGCTGGCAAATGAGCTGTAGCAAGAAATTGTTTATAAAGTAGATCTTTAAATTGAAAGTAACGTGCATCATATTTATTGACCCCCATAGCCTCTGCAGCTTCACCAATAAACTTCTGTAAAATATCCTTATCTAGATTTGACCAATATGCTCCATTGAATAAATAAATAAATGATTGGTTCTTACATAGTCCCCATTTATTGTCTCCAGCAATCTCTAGGATATTTTCAATTGATAGAATTATATAATGAGGAGGGCCGAGCTTTATTTTTTCTAATTGTTTATTAATAGTATTCAGTAAACTTCTATCTTTTTCGAAGTTGTCAGTTGCATTTGGCATGCCATCAGAATTGATAAGCTTTTCCTCCAATTCAGCTTTTTGCTTTCTTAGGTCATGAACGACGGGAAATGCAAGTGCCTCAAAATCCAATGGCTCAATTTGGCTAATCAGTTGCTCCAAGATTTTGTTATGCGGTATTGTGTTTCCAGGGACAAATAATTCTTCAATTTCATTTATAAATGGTTCCGGATTATTTAAATCAATAAAAACGGGTTCAATCTTAATTAACTCCGTGCTATTTTCATTAAATTTGCCTTGTTCTTCGCCAGAAGATATTAAGGCTTGATCGTGTTTACTCATGATTTAGCCTTATTTTTTGCAAATTTATTTTGGAAATATTCCTCCAACTCGACCTTGGTTTTTCTCCTTCCTTCTTTTATCCAATTGGTTAGCTCTACCCTAGAGAAATAAAGCCTCCGTCCTCTTTTATTATAAGGTAAAATATTTTTGTTAACCAGGCCATATATCGTATGTATTGATAAGGATAGAACCTTTGCTGCCTCTGTAATATTGATATACTCTTCTAGGTTGGAGGTATTTGCCCTATGAGAATCATGTGCCTTAAGACATACAGTAACACAATCAATGATAAGTTTTTTTAAATTATCTGTTGACTCTATTACTAAAGTATTTTCAATTTTTGTGTTTTCCATTGCTATATTTATTTTAACAATACAAAGACACAACAACTAACTTTCTTTACTTTCTTTTGCTTTCTTCGGAAGAATAAATAGAAAATAAAGTTAACATCTCTGTTTCTAACTCATTATAATTCAATCTACTATAAAATTTAGATAATTCACTTCCATTTGCTGTAAGGTTGATTCCTACCAAAGTATCATTGAAATAGCGTATTAATGTCTTTTTAGGCAGTCTATTCTTGAAAATAGGTTGAATTGTTACAAATGTTCTGTAAATAACTTTAATTATGCCTTTAGACCCATTGTATATATAATTATTTTTATCATCAATAATGGATTCATTCATGTTTTGCAATACTCTAAAAAATAATGATGAATGTTCTGGATTAATGTAAATGTCAGAAATTGTATACTTTACGTCAGTAACGATTTTTATTTTTGGAGTATCCACCACAGAGTCAATTTCTTTAATGTTTGAAGAACGAAATCCATTTAATTGATCAATCTGAAACTCAATAAACTTCACTTCTTCTTTACATTTACTAATTAAAGTTGCATATTCCTGACCTGGTAACAACTTTTGAAATTCATTTATGAATTCATGTAACTTATATAATTGTTGTTGAAGTGTTGGCAATATTTTAATATGCCTTTTAACCCGCTTGTCAAAATCTGTAGTATGATCATCGAAATCAAAATTCTCTTTATCTAAATGAATTTCGATTTTATAAAATAATATTTCGACTTCCCT
>Ga0209063_1000371_pt1 | contig 33249 bp, 30 predicted proteins | sample KloWWTmeKNB19Kit_FD_187177 | JGI IMG/M metagenome (GOLD analysis project Ga0209063, IMG submission 187177) | Active sludge microbial communities from Klosterneuburg, Austria, studying microevolution and ecology of nitrifiers - Klosterneuburg... | ecosystem: Engineered > WWTP > Aerobic digester >... | reverse complement strand
TGGGTGCAGCCCTTCGAGGGTGGTTTCCGGATCACGAGTGTTACGGATGCCTCCGGGAGTAAGTTGACGCACACGATCAACAAGACCATGATGCGCATTGACCTGCCCAAAGCATTGGCTCCAGGCGCAGTGTTCAGTTTCAAGATCGATTGGTGGTTCCCGATCAACGACCGTATGAAAGTTGGTGGCCGAAGCGGCTACGAGTATTTCGAAGAAGAGGACAATTACCTCTACACCGTTGCGCAGTTCTACCCGCGTATGTGCGCTTACATGGATTACTCCGGTTGGATGCACAAACAATACCTAGGTTCTGGTGAGTTCACACTCGACTTCGGCGATTATTCCGTGAGCATTACCGTGCCCAGCGACCATATCGTTGGCGCGACCGGTTTGTTACAGAATGAAAGTGCCGTGCTAACAGCCGAACAACGTTCACGATTGGCAAAGGCGCGCACGGCGGATATGCCGGTCATGATCGTTACGCCTGATGAAGCATTGAAGGCTGAAAAGTCCAAGGCCAGCGGCAAGAAAACGTGGGTGTTCAAAGCGCAGAATGTGCGTGATGTTGCCTTCGCAAGTAGTCGGAAGTTCATCTGGGATGGACAGAACCAACCAGTTGGAACCGCCGGCTCAAAGGAAGGAGTGACCAACGTTCTATGCATGAGCTTTTACCCGAAAGAGGGTAACCCGTTGTGGGAGCAGTACAGCACCAAAGTGGTGGCACACACCATCAAGACCTACAGCAAATACACGTGTGATTACATCTACCCGGTTGCGATCAGCGTACACACCGATCGTATCGGTATGGAGTATCCGATGATCTGTTTCAACGGCGGTCGCCCGGAGCCTGATGGTACCTACAGCGAACGAACGAAGTATGGCATGATCGGTGTGATCATTCACGAAGTCGGGCACAACTTCTTCCCCATGATCATCAACAGCGATGAGCGCCAATGGACATGGATGGATGAAGGGTTGAACACCTTCACGCAATACCTCACGGAGCAGGAGTGGGACCGGGATTATCCGAGCTGGCGTGGGAAACCGCGGAACATCGTGGGGTATATGAAAGGTGATGTCAACGCTGCACCGGATAAGGTGAAAGCCCGCATTGAACCGATCATGACCAACAGTGAAAGCATCACGCAATTCGGTAACAACGCGTATGGCAAACCGTGCACAGCGCTGAACATTCTGCGCGAAACCGTTATGGGGCGAGAGTTGTTCGATCATGCATTCAAGACCTACGCTAACCGATGGAAATTCAAGCACCCCACACCAGCTGATTTTTTCCGCACCATGGAAGATGCCAGCGGCGTGGACCTCGATTGGTTCTGGCGCGGTTGGTTCTACACGACGGATCATGTGGATCTCGCACTTACCAACTTGAAGTACAAACGCATGGATCCTGTTGATCCTGTGATCTCCGAAGGCCTGAAACGCAAGGACAAAGCCGCGGAAGCACCGGACCTTACCAGAGAGCGTAACATGACCGCACTCGCGCAAGTGATGCTGGAGCGTGACTCCGTAACACGCGACTTCTACAACAGCTACGACCCACTCACAGCCACTTCACGCGACAAAGCGAGGTATGATAAGATGATGGCTTCGTTGAGCGATAAAGAACGCACGTTGCTCGATGCGGACCTGCACCTCTACGAACTCAGTTTCAAGAATATCGGTGGCTTGGTAATGCCGTTGATCCTGGAATGGGAATTCGCCGATGGCACCAAAGAGATCGATCACATTCCGGCCGAGATCTGGAAGACCAGCGATGAAGTGACCAAGGTATTCGTCAAGAAAAAGGAAGTCGTTTCCGTAGTGCTGGACCCGTTCCTGGAAACAGCGGACTGCGACCTCAACAACAACAGCTGGCCGCCGCGCATGGTGCCAACGCGGTTCGATGTGTTCAAGGAGAGCCAGTGGAAAGAACCCAACCCTATGCAGATGGAACGGAAGCAGCGAGCGGAGGGGTTGAAGCCGTAGGGTAGTGGTTTTGAAGCAGGGTTATCCAAGGCAACTTGAGGTTGCCATCGCAGATGCTCCGGAGTGTGATCTGTTGTATCTTTGGAAGTGCCATGATACATGACCCAAAAGAATTGATTACAGTTGACCAAGCTATACTTGGAGGTTGTCCGGTTTTCAGAGGCACGCGTGTCCCAGTGGGTTCGCTGATAAGTCATTTGGAAAAAGGGATCACGGTGGATGAATTCCTATCCGACTTTCCGTCGGTTTCAAAGGAACAAGCAACCAGTTTATTGGAGTTGGTGGGCGCTTTATTCTCAGCCGAAAAGATCACGAAGTTGTATGAAGCTGCTGCTTGATGAGAATTTGCCCAAGCGGATCAAAGCGGAACTTCTTCCAAATGATGTTTGGACCGTACAAAAAATGGGTTGGCGAGGTAAAACCAATGGCGAATTGCTGAGGTTAATGAAGTTTGAAGGCTTTGAAGCCTTGATGACCTTTGATAAGAACTTGGTGTATCAACAGAACTTTGCACAGTATGATCTCCATGTGATCGTATTGGATGCACCTGACAATACCTTTTTAACACTGAAACCGTTAATTGCCAAGGTTATGGATGCTATTGCTAATTCTGAGATCAATGGGTTGGTGGTCATTAGATAATTGCGATGGTATTCTAGGTGCAATTCATATGATCGACATGGAAAACGTCAACTAATGACAACTACTGAATTAAAGCTGAACCTGCTGGAACGTCTCGCACTTGTGCAGGATGCATCCCTGCTTCTTCGTTTGAAACAAGTTTTCGATCGTGAGCTTGTGGCAACAGATGACCTATCGGAAGGTGAATTAGCTGAACTGCGTGAGATCGAACGTAGACAAGAGCGTGGAGAGGATACCTATGTATCCATGGAAGAGGCAATGCGCATGGCACATGAGGCAGTAGTAAAATAACCTGTCAGCTATTGACGGAAAAAGTTCAAACCACCACCCACAACCTTCCAGGCTCCAACCGGAAGCGCACATCATTGCCCACGTCCAGTGGCTCGCCATCCAAATGGGCAAGTGTTCCGCCTTGCACAACGGTGGCTTCGGTAGTTGCTAGATTCCGGATGAACTTGCTGGAATCCGCTCTATGCGTATAGATCTGCCACAAGGTCTTCAGCATGGAAAAAAAGGGCGGTTTGCGCACCAGTCGCAATTCGGCAAACCCATCGTCAGGCCGTGATCCAGGACTTATTACTGCACCGTTACCGAATTCACGTGTGTTGCAGAACACGGCCATCAAAACTTGCTCAGTGATCCTTTCGCCATTGGCGTGTACGGTCACTTGCATCGGCTTGGCACCAAGGACTTCTTGGATGATGATCTTCGCGTAACCCCACATACCACGGCCTTTGCTTTTATCGAACCGGTGTGCTACCCGAGCATCGAAACCGATACCTGCAACACCTAGGAATGCGTGGTCATTGAGGTAGCAAACATCCATCAACTTGGCTGTTCCGGTGAATGCGCGGTGCATTGCTTCAGTCGGTTCCAACGGCAGTTCCAACGAGCGTGCATAGCCATTTCCACTCCCCAACGGAATTATGCCGAGTGCCACTTTGGTGCCGATCAGTCCTGCTGCAATGGAGTTCAAGGTACCATCGCCTCCTGCGCTAACTACCATGTCCATGCCGCTGGAGACCGCCTCTTGCGCAAACTGCGTTCCATGACCGTGCCCTGTTACCAAACGTACGGTCAGTTCGTAACCGTGCTCTTGGGCAATACCGATCGCCGCATTTTCGATCATCGGTGCTTTGCCCTTCCCCGAACGTGGGTTGATCACCAACATCGCCTTCTTCATGGCACTTCCGGGGTTGCGGTAAGCTGGCTTTTGATCAAATGGCCATTGTATTGTTGGATCGCAGCCTTCAGGTACAATTCCATTTCCGCAGCCAAGATCGGATCCACCGTCTTTGTGCTATCCAAGGTTCGTGCTTCGATCACCTGATCTCCATCGAACTTTACCTGAGCATGTTCGCTCACAACGCTGTAAACCCCATTACTTGCCATGATGGCATAGGGCCTTGTTTCGTTGCGCAAAGCACTATGACCGAAGCTGAAGAACCGGTCCGAACATCCGATCAGATCCAACGTTGTAGGCAGAATGTCGATGTGTTGCGTGATCTTCGTTTGTGCTGCTGGAGTGATCTTACTCGGCATGTAATAGAAGAGCGGCACCCAGTGATCAATGGCCTTATCACTGTGAGATCCGGTTCGTTCGATGTCCGCGGTGTGATCAGCGGTAATGACGAATAACGTGTTGGCGAACCACGGCATTTTTGCTGCGCTCAGAAAGAACTGGCGCACCGCATTGTCCGTGTAGCGAAGGGTAGGGTGAATGGTCAAGGTGCCACCGTTGAAACGTTCGGCATCTTCGGGCAGAAGTTCATACGGATGATGCGAGCTTAATGTAAAAACGCTGCTGATGAATGGTTCTTTCTCCTTCGATAGTTCTGCTACGTAATACTGTAAATACGGAAGGTCGCGAATGCCCCAATGCCCATCATGGTCAGTTGCTGGACCCGTGTATTCATTCAATCCCACATACCGATCGAATCCCGCCGAACGAACGAATCCATCGAATCCCATGGTGCCATTCCTTCCCCCGTGATAGAAGCTGGTGGAATAACCCTCTTTGCCCAACACACTGGCAATGGACGTGAACGGTAAACTTGCGTAGGGTGATGTCAGAAATGCTTCATCCATCCATTCTGGCATACTGGCCAGAACTGCAGGTATTCCATCCACACTTCGGCGTCCATTCGCATAGGCGTTGGTCATGTTCAGACTTTGTCCCATCAACGAATCGAGGAATGGTATATAGCCTTCGCCTCCGCCAAGTCTGCCACTGTACACCGCAGAAAAACTCTCGAGAATGATCACGACAACATTCGGGCGCTGTATAGTGGAAACACTATCGAACGGTGCATATGGAAGGTCCTTGTACTGATGCATTACAGGCCATAGCGCGTCGGCTTCAGCTTGGTCCATGTAAACACGTTCTTCCAGCGTTGGCTTGCCCAAACTGGTCATCATGGTGAAGGGTGTATTCAGTACCAACGGCAAATAACTCGCACCACCATACTTCGCGCCATCAAGCACTTGCAAGGGCATCAACTGCAGACCACCGCGTGATGCCAACCCAACAAGGACCACGGCAAGGATCCGCCAGCTTATCTGTTGGAATGCTTTCCGTTCCACGGGTTCACCAATGTGGCCTACACGTTCGTAGATCCATCCTATGAGAGTAAGGCATCCAACGTAGATCAGTGCGATGTACCAATAGTCCCTGAGGAATGCGGGTGCTAGATTGATCGTGTCACCGCCGCTGACCATCATGTTGAGAAAGTCAGCAGTGCTACGTTTCAAACTGAATTTGTAGAATTCCAGATCAACGCATTGAAAGAACAAGGTGATGGCATTGATCGTCATAAACACCCAGAATTGGATGCGTCCGAATAGTTTGTTCGGATAGGGGTTGATCAAGAAAAGTACGATCCAAGGCAAGTATAACCAGGCAATGGCACTGAGGTCGAATCGAACGCCACCTACGAATGCCCAGAAGGAAGGATCCGGGAACGCCATGCTGTTCAGTGCCCAGAACAGTAGCCGTAATAGAGTATACACTAACGTGACCGCTCCTAAACGAAGTACGAGAACGGTAAGTGGGCCGCGCAACATGCCGCGAAGTTGCGGAATAGTTCAGGGAATCACATCGCGGTCAATTTCGTTTATCAGAGCTTAACAGTTCCGTTTTTAGGATCTCGGAATTCCTTTGAAGTTGGCATTTATGATAGCGTTCTGGTGCAACGGTGTATTTTTCGCCCTCATTTCAGGATGTGAACTGTTGTTATGCCCGGATCTACCGACCTCCATACTGTTCCTGCCAAAGCGCTGCGGGTGTGCATGGTTGTTCCGTGCTACAACGAAGCAGGCGTTCTGCAGCACACCACCGAAGTGCTTCTCAACGAACTGACAAGCCTTGCAATGGAAGGATACGCGACTGCTGATAGCTACGTGTGTTGCGTGGACGATGGCAGCCGGGATATCACATGGGAAGAGATCGAAGTGCTTTCTAAGAACAATGCACGGATCAAAGGGTTGAAGTTGAGTGCCAATTTCGGACACCAGAACGCGGTGATAGCCGGGCTCTTTACGGAACGCACGCATGCGGATATCCTCATCTCCATGGATGCGGACCTGCAGGATGATGTTTCGGTGATCTCCAAAATGGTGAAGTTGCACCACGCCGGAAAACGCGTTGTGTATGGCGTTCGTTTGGATAGGCAAGTGGATTCGTTCGGAAAGCAGATCGCAGCAAAGCTGTACTACAGCCTGATCCGCAGAATGAATGACCGTGCGATCAAAGGGCATGCGGATTTCCGGTCCGCGGATTCCAAAGTGATCGCTGATCTGGAGCGTTTCAACGAGGCAAATATCTATTTACGCGGCTTGTTCCCATTGATCGGATATCCTTCCGCGGAAGTCCAGTACGTCCGAAAAGAGCGCCATGCAGGTGAGTCCAAATACAGCTACCGGAAGTTGATGAGCTTGGCATGGCAAGGCATCACATCGTTCACGACCACACCGCTGAAATTGGTTTTCTACCTCGGTATCGCGATGATGTTCATGAGCTTTGGTGTTGCGGTATGGGTGATCTGGGGCTTGTTCGCTGGGCAAGCCATTCAAGGGTGGGCCTCAACGCTATTGATCATCACCATCTTTTCGGCGATGATCATCACCAGTCTCGGGATCATTGGAGAGTACATCGGTAAGATCTACCAAGAGGTGAAGCAACGCCCCCGTTACATCATTGAACGCACTACCGGTGAGTGACCCTAAGGATACCGCGTTCTCCGAAGAACAGTTCGATAAGCTATACCCGCTAGGCGTGGAACGGCATTATTGGAGCCGCTGTCGGAATAAGGTCATTGCACACACCCTGCGCAAGGTGAATGCGGTCGGCCCGATGCTGGAGATCGGTTGCGGAAAAGGCGTTGTTGTGGAGTACTTGAGGAATGATGGCTTCGACATTACCGGAATAGAATTGGCACCGGTGAAAGCGCTCCCAAGCGTAGCAACATTCGTAAAGACCGGAGCCGATGTGCTGGACATGGACCCCGCGGTCTGCGCAACGATAAGAACAATTTTACTTCTGGATGTGATCGAACACATCGAAGATCCTGTTGCCTTTTTGGTCATGGTCCGGAAGAAGCTGCCGAATGCAGAATGCGTTCTGGCAACCGTGCCTGCCCGACAAGAACTGTTCAGCAATTTCGATCGGTTCAACAATCACTTCCGGCGCTATGATCTGAACATGCTTACCGAACATTTGCGCACCAACAACACACGCAGTTCTTACGTAAGCTACGTCTTCCATGGCTTATATCCCGCAGCGCGCCTATTGCTGAAGTCGAAAGGTGAACGTGAGGTCGGCTTCAATGTGCCCAAAAATTGGCTAGCTGAACTTTTCAATTACGTACTCGGCCTGTTCTTCTACGTCGAGTTCCTCGTGCTTCCACGAACATGGAAAGGAACCTCTGTTATCGGAGTTGCGAAGAGCTAGTTTACGGAAGGTGCACCTTTCCAAGCCGTGTTCACGTAGATGTGATAGCCGTGCCGAACACCGATCAACCGCAACGGCGGATGGTCATCACCAACAACGCAAAGCGGTATCGAAAGGTCCCGTTTCAGAATGTACCGGATCGTGCCATCGTTCAGTGCATTACGGTAGGCGCTCAGATCATAGTTTGCGATCGAGGTAGGCAATTGATAGATGTCCTTTTGGGTAAGTACACTTCGACCGACAATGAAATTCTCCATGTGATCGTGGTACGGGAAGAGGATGTATCCTTCGCGCAGGGCTGGATCTTCCGCGAATTCTTTCGCCATGGCCTTCGCTTCTTCGTATTCAACAAGTTCGTTCTGCACCGTATTCCTGCCGAGCAATACCGTTATGCCCCAAGCAAATTGTCGCGGTTGGATGAAGAGGATCGCCAATGCTAACCCTGCCCATTGCCAAGAAACCGATCTATGGCACATGATCGCTGCCAGAGCGGCAGTGGCCAACACCAGCCCCTCCATGTAGTAAGCTACGGAACTGCCGTACTTCAGGCTCGTGATATACCCGAAGACCAAGCTGATCATGAATGCCAACGCCCAACCCCGTTTCATAGGCTCGGTTCCACGCCACCAACGGAATGCAAGGACCAAGCCGATGCCTTGTAAAACGAACATTGCCACGTAACGCACATTTAAGAGCGAACGCACTAGGACCAGGTCGATCCCATTCCTGACCGACGTGAACAGATTATCGATCACCACGCCTGTTCCATAATGAATGAACATAGAGCCCACAGCTACACCTAGTATCACTGCCCCAACAATGATCTGGTAGAACAGCGTTTTCCATTGTTTGGTGATCAGTAACCAGGACCCAATGATGATCAACGGCAGCACTCCGGTCTGTTTGCTCAGCATCGCCAAACAGCCGAAGATCGTGGCCAGATAGAGTATCTTCTTTCCTTCAGTACCGCGTTCTAAGGAGCGTAAGAAAAAGAACATTGCTGATGCAAAAAAGACCAAGTTCAAGGCATCGGTCCGGCTGTAGATCTGTACGGGTAGGAAACTGAATACAACCGCACCCCACAGTATACCGACCCACCGAATTGCACCCATTTGGCGGGCAATTCCATATCCAATAAATGCGAAAAGCAGATTGAGCAAAAGCCCGACCGTGCGGCTCAATGCATAAATGTTCTGTGGCTCCGATGGGTCAACGCCGATCAACTTCCCAATACTGCCGACCAAGTAGTAATAGCTTGGTGCATATTGGATGATATCCATGGGGAGAATGGCTGGGTCCGTGTACAATGGGCTGCCTTGCATCCATTTTATGATGCCATAGACCACGTTCTGCTCCTCGCCCATGATGTTCAGCAAGTGCGTGTTGATCAAGCTGATACGGCTCGCTAGCGTAGTGACCGTAAGGGCAATGGCCAACGCGATCGAAGCGTATTTCAACGCACGCATCCCGCTCGACTTCGTAAGTCCCGTTATTCCGCTTTCAGCCTCCATTTCGCGATCGAAGCGCCAAAGTAGGTCTTGTTGACAACCTTACCGATATTGAAGGTAGCGACCATGTTCTGCCGTAACCGGGCCGCAATACCTTTGGCACCGAAAAGAGCATTTAAAAGCTCACAGTTATTTCAATTCCTCGTTATGACCACGCTGACCACCGAAGACCGTCAACTCCGCTTTGAACGCGGAACACATGATGATGCCACACTGCTGAACATGTACGTGCAGCTCGCACGACCACGTGTTATCGAAGAGAAAATGTTGAGCCTGCTTCGGCAAGGCAAGATCAGTAAATGGTTCAGTGGAATTGGCCAGGAAGCCATCAGCGTTGGTGTTGCGCTTGCCGCCAATGAGGATGAGTACATTTTGCCAATGCATCGGAATCTGGGCGTCTTCACTACGCGCGGAATGCCGTTCAGAAAACTCTTCGCCCAATGGCAAGGAAAAGCAACAGGCTATTCAAAAGGAAGGGAGCGTAGTTTCCACTTCGGTGATCAAGAGCATAAGATCGTTGGCATGATCAGCCACCTCGGGCCACAATTGGGGATCGCCGATGGCATCGCACTAGCGCACAAACTGAAGAAGGAGAACAGATGCACGTTCGTTTTCACCGGTGATGGTGCAACGAGTGAAGGTGATTTTCACGAAAGCCTCAATGTTGCTGCCGTTTGGGACCTACCGGTATTGTTCATCATAGAGAACAACGGATATGGATTGAGTACGCCGAGCAAGGAGCAATTCCGCATGAAGCACTTCACCGATAAGGCGATAGGCTACGGAATTGAATCAGTGCAGATCGCAGGTAACAACATCCTCGAGGTCTACAATAACCTTGCGCGCTTGGCGGATAGCGTCCGTGAGAATCCGCGTCCCATCCTTGTGGAATGCATCACGTTCCGGATGCGCGGGCATGAGGAGGCCAGTGGCACCAAGTATGTTCCGCAGGAATTGTTCGAGGTGTGGGGTAAGAAAGATCCTGTTCACAATTTCGAAGCATGGCTCTTGAAAGAGGGCATACTTACTGCGGAGAACCGCGATCAGATCCGGCATGAGATCAAAGCGGGTATTGAAGAAGATATTCGACATGCGTTTGAAGAACCTGAACCTACACCTGTTGAGGAGGTTGAATTGGGTGATGTGTATGCAACTGCGCCGGACCCCACCATTGGCACGGGTAGCGTCGACCTCCTCGGTCGACCTAACGAGACCAATGGCCCCGACGGCCAACCACATCCCGAAAAACGCCTGATCGATGCCATTCAGGAAGCCATGTTGCAAAGCATGGAGCGCCATCCGGATCTGGTGCTGATGGGCCAGGATATTGCTGAATACGGCGGAGCATTCAAGATCACCGATGGATTCGTTGAACGCTTCGGAAAGGAACGCGTTCGCAATACGCCACTGTGTGAAAGCGCGATCGTTGGTGCAGCATACGGCCTTAGTGTGAAGGGCATGAAGGCCATGATGGAAATGCAGTTCGCGGATTTCGTGAGCGAGGGCATGACGCAGATCTGCAACGTGCTCGCCAAAAGCCACTACCGCTGGGGACAGAACGCCGATGTGGTGATCCGAATGCCCACCGGCGCTGGCGTTGGCGCTGGTCCGTTCCACAGTCAAAGCAATGAAATGTGGTTCGTGAAAACACCGGGTCTGAAAGTTGTTTACCCGAGTAATCCGTTCGATGCGAAAGGCTTGCTGATGACGGCATTCGAAGACCCGAATCCCGTGATGTTCTTCGAACACAAAGCCATGTATCGCTCCGTTTCTGGACCGGTTCCTACCGAACCCTACAGCATACCCTTCGGTAAAGCACGAATCGTTCGTGAAGCACAGGCCACACGAAACGATAGCCCCGTTTCATTGAGCGTCATCACCTATGGCATGGGCGTGCATTGGGCGACCGAACTCGCAGCAACACTTGCCGATCGCTCGAGTGGCGATGGAGGTCCGATCGATATGGAGATCGTTGATCTACGCACATTGGTCCCGTTGGATATTGAAACGATCGTTGCTAGTGTGAAGAAGACCGGTAAGGTCATTGTCCTGCATGAGGATACGCTGACCGGTGGTTTTGGTGGTGAGCTCAGCGCGTTGATCAATGAACATTGTTTCGATCATCTCGATGCACCCATCATGCGCGTAGCAAGTTGGGATACGCCGGTGCCCTTTGCGATACCGTTGGAGAAAGGGTTCTTGCCAAAGAGCAGATTCGCGGAAGCAGTGGAGCGGTTGGCGGGGTATTAATGAGCTCGTGACGTTCTGTAGAACGAAAAGATCGTCGACCTTGCACCTGTTTTTAAACCAACTGGTGTCATGAAGTCTTTCCGCGCGCTTATCATCCTTGCTGCTTTCAGCATTACGACACCTACTTGGTGCCAAGTAAACTTTGTGCCGGATCTCATGCTTAGGGATGTGCTGAATGGTTTCATTCCTGATCTTGTAAGTTCGGATGGTTACATAACGGACCCTGGAGCGTTCATCGAAAATATTAACTTGAATGTGTCATGGACACCTTGCGACCTTACCGGTTTAGAATATGTGTCATGCAACTTAATGAACTTGGGTTTCGATCCCGGGGTTGAAGTAACAGCATTCCCTTCCTTCCCTGCCGTTTCTGGTACTAGTTCCCTCTTTCAAATTTGGAACTACACCGGTACTGATCTTCCCGCGCTACCGCTTGGCCTCGAGGCCTTAATTATTGACGCACCAACGCAACTACAGAACTGGACCCTTGACGGCACACCTGCACAGCCGATACTTGCCGTAGAGATCAACAACTTCCCGGCCACTTCAGCTTGGCCCTCTTCGATCTCATACGTGGAATTTATTTCTGTGGTGAACAGCGAAGGAGATCAACCATTCATACTTGGAGATGGTGTGTTGCGCGTTGTATACCTCGGACTACCCAATTTGACAGTTCTGCCTATGCTATCGCCGGATCAAGATTACATGGAAATTGGGTCCTGTCCCTCAATAACTTCTGGTTGGGCAGTGCAGCAAGTAGCCAATAACCCCACGTTGATATTCAGCAATATGGATGGCCTACAAACCTTATCGAACTTCCCAACCTTGGTGGATAGCCTTTCGGTGGTAGTTACACCCGTTCTTACTTCATTACCGATGCCCAGTTCATTGGTCGGGCTTAACTTGGATTATGTGCCGTTACTACCAGTGCCGATTTTCCCTGCTGGTTTACGCTATCTATCCGTTGGCTGGGTGGATTGGAATGCTGTTCCAGCTCTACCGAGTATGTTGGAAACATTCAAGATCATCGGAGCTTCGACGGATGTTCTGCTTCCAGTTTTCCCGAACAGCTTGTGGTCTTTCATCGCTGATGGCGCATTTACGAATGGTATTCCCCAGTTGCCATCAGGTTTGAGGCAGTTGGATCTGACCGGCTTGTCCACGGATATTGGGCAACCAGCATTCCCTAGCGCAATTGAGACTATTGCACTTAACGATTGTTCCTTCACTGGAATGCCATCGTTCCCTGAAGGACTTCAGGAACTTATCGTGTACAACAGTGGTACTTGTTTACCGCCTTTACCAACGACCTTGACCGAGTTGAGTGCTGACATGGCTTGTTACCCCAACCAACCATCCAATTTAGTGCAACAGTTGAACCTTTGTTCCATCCTTACCAGCTACTGCTCCGAAGTAAATCCTACTATTTCCGGACATGTATTTCTTGATCTGAACAGTGACGGCGAGCAGGGAGCAGATGAACCGAACCATATATCCGGAACAGTGCGTTTTCTACCATCGAACTACCAAACTGGGGTAGACACTGCTGGTAACTACAGTATTGCTTTACCCATCGGAGAATACACTGTGGAATTGGTAGGGCTTTCTCAACCTTTCTCGGATGTGTTACCGTTGCAATATGTTCAAGAACTGTTAACGGTGAATGATAATATTGATGGTCTGGACTTTGCCATAAGCGCCTTGGACATTCCCGTGGAACGGAGTGTACAAATGAGGTTGGTGTCGCCAGCCAGACCGGGGTTTGATCACTATATGATAGTGAATGGAAGTATCCAAGGCTCTCACGAAGACACCACGGTTGTTACGATCACCTTCGATCCCTTACTTACGCTGAATTTCGTTCGTCCATTCGGCACGTCTACAGTAACCGGTAACGTAATAACCTACAAGACTCCGCCGATGACCCAGTTCTATTCTGATATAGTTGTTAGCCTGCATGTGCCTGAAACAGTAACGATGGGCACTATTCTTATGGAGCATTGTGAGATCAGTCCACTTACCAATGATCCAAACCCGGTCAACAATAGCATAACAATTTATCATGAAGTCCTTAGTTCTTTTGACCCTAATGACAAACAGGTTTTTCCAACAATGCTGGCACCGGATGAAGTAGCTGCCGACACTACGGTTGAATACATGATCCGTTTCCAGAACACAGGCACCTACCTCGCCGAACGCGTGCTAGTTACCGATACGTTGAGTGACGACCTACAGTGGGATTCATTCCGATTCATCCAAAGCAGCCATCCGTGCGAATGGTTCATGCGCGATGGAGTGCTCCACTTCGTTTTCAACGAGATCATGTTGCCGGACAGCAATGCGAACGAACCCGAAAGCCATGGCTTCGTGAGCTTCTCCATCAGACCCAATACGGATCTTGCACTTGGTGAAACAGTTCAGAATATTGCGAACATCTACTTCGATTTCAATGAACCAGTGATCACTGATCCTTGCGAACTGACGATCGACATTTCGAATGCTGTTCCGAGTGTTATTGCACAAGAAGCCAGTGCCGTGTACCCAATACCAGCTCTTGATCACATTACGGTGATCCTTCCGAATGGCAGCGTGTATCAAGGAGAGGTGATCGCAACCGACGGCCGGGTGGTACAACGCGTTAGTGCAGTACGAACGAACGATCGGATCAATGTAGCTTCTCTCTCGCCCGGGACGTATGTGATCATTCTACAGAGTGCGGCAGGAGGTATTTTGCGTGAACAATTCATTAAGCAATAACGATCAGTGGTGCGTTCTGCGACAGTATCCCTGTTAACCATTGTTGCTGTTTTCTTGCACACCCTCGAACTCCCTACTTTAGCAACGCATGGAGCCATTAATAGCGGAGATCAAGAGTAGTACGTTCATTACGCCGGATGTGAAACGGTTCGTGCTCACACGCCCTACAGGATTGAAATTCAAACCAGGTCAAGGAGTAATGGTTGCCATTGATCGCGATGGCTGGCGCGACAAATGGCGGCCTTTCACATTTACCTCGTTGACCACATCGCGCAACATCGAATTGATCGTTAAGATCTACAACGATCACAAAGGAGTGACCGAACAATTAGGCATCATTCGCAAAGGCGAAAGGCTACTTTTAGGAGACGTGTTCGGTACAATAACGTACAATGGTCCTGGAGTTTTTTTCGCAGCAGGTACAGGCATCACGCCATTCCTGGCCATCTTTCGCGATCTGGAGAAGAAGAAAAAAATGAAGGCAAACACGTTGGTCTATTCCAATAGAACGGGCTTGGATGTGATCATGGATACGGAACTTGCGAAACTTCTGGGCAAACGATACTTCAAGTTGTTCACGCGTGAACGCGTCATTGGGTTCCGCGATCGGCGTATCGACAACAATACGCTCATCGCTTTGGTCCAGAATTTTGATCAGAACTTCTATATCTGCGGCCCGAAAGAGTTCGTACGCGATCTGGAGGAAATGCTCCTTAGTCTCGGTGCCAAAGCGGATACGCTGATCTTTGAGGCATAGCGCCGTGATCAAGATCATAGCACCTCACGGATCCGACCCAAGGTCGCGTTCGATCAATCGCTGCTAGATCTTTTTTGTTCTACCGCCGAAGTGAATATGTCCCGTTTCAAAACGACGCAATAATTCTGCGATCCGTTTGGCTTGGGTAGGTTCGGTCTTCGCGCTCGCCACCCAATAGCACATACTGCGTTGCATGCCCGTTGTCAATTTATCCCAGCCCACTTTGAATTCCGGCATGAAGTCCAAGGTCTCGGCCAGGGCTTCCGGGATCGTTACCTTATCCGGTTCAGGGTCTGCCCATAGTTCAACGTGGACCAGATCCCCCTGCTTTTTCAATTTCGCTGCGTGCCGGATATCACCACCAAGAATGATAATGTGGTAACCACTCTTGGTCGGCATTAATGCACGGTCGACAGCGATCCCATTGATCATGCATTTTACACGTACCCTTCCACGGGTTCCGAATTCAGTTACCACGTCATGCGGGAACTCCACAAAATACCATGTGAATTCGCCTTTCATGCGCTCCAATGGAGCGGTAAATCGGTAGGGCTTTATCGAAGTTGACTTCACCGGCCGAATGGATTGACTTCCTTACTTGTTGTTAATGATGATCGTAGGGTTGTCCTGGATCTTTTTCGCCGAACGACCAACGAACCGAAGGATCTGTTCCCCCTTCTTTTCTTTGATCGCGAATACCACAGCTACAGGACCTTTGGGCCCGGTACCGGGTGTGGCGAGCTGTAGAGCCTTCCGCTCGATCTGCGGAATGTTCTCGTCTTCGAACGTGATCACAACACGTGCAAAGTCGTAGTTGGTGTTCTCCAGTTTAACGTTGGTGCTCGGTTCCGCATTAACCGTTTCCCCGTTTACGGTAAGGGTGAATTTCAAACCATCTTCAGAGTAAATAGTAAGATCATGGGCGATCTGCGCTTGAATAAAGCAGGTGATCAATGTGGCGGCTGCAAATAGTAGGATGCGATGCATGGTATGTATTTAGTTGTCAATATTAGCGATCACTAGGCATGGTTTCGAATTACCCACCCGCCTTTTTTGCTCGATAACCCTTCTCGGTCAATAAGACCAACACTTTATCACGGTGATCACCTTGCAATAGGATCACGCCGTCCTTCGTATTTCCGCCAACGCCGCATTTGCTCTTCAATGCGCGCCCAAGATCATCGAGATCACTGGCCTTTCCAACGAAGCCCGCAATGCGTGTAACTTCCTTGTTCCCCTTCATTCGATCCAAATGAATGCGGAGATCTTGTTGCTGAGGTGGCAGGGTGGACGGTTCAGCAGAGGTGCCTAAGTTCTTGTTGGTGCTGTAAACCAATCCGCCGAGACCGCTTGGGGGACGTTTCTTCATGAAGGGCTAAAATAGTTATGAAGGATAGGAACGTAATCATATTGTACTTTTATTGATATGGGTATAGTGTTTGAAAGACCGTTGATCCAAGCGAACAAAAGATCCGGCGATCACACCAGATCATCTTCTTATCAGAGTCCGGTACTGGATCACAAACACTTTGTCACTACCTCGTTGCACGACATCGTTGAAGACCTCATTACTAGCGCCGTCTGCGTAAGTTATCAGGTCACTCTGGGCAGAAAGCAGAAAGGAATGGAGAAGAACAGGCCATTAGGACTATCAGTGGTTTCATGTCTGTTCACAATGCCTCCAGGTTCGGTGACCAGGGAATTGTAGAGATGATCATTCGGCAAGTCTTCTTCCTTAGGTGATAAAAAAGTGATCGAAACAGTCAGATATCTTTGCCCCAAACGCAAATATCCATGCCTGGTACAGAACTATTCGGTGAAGAAGAAAAGAAGGAAGTGATGGACGTGATGAACTCGGGCGTTCTTTTCCGGTTCAATCACGACGCGCAGCGCGAAGGCCATTGGAAAGCGAAGGACTTTGAAAAGGAGGTCGCGCAATTCACTGGCGCAAAGCATGCGTTAGCGGTAAGCAGCGGCAGCACCGCGGTGAATACAATGCTTGCCGCTTGTGGTGTGGGATACGGAGATGAAGTGATCGTGCCGCCCTTCACGTACATCGCCACTATCGAAGCCGTTCTGCTCGCAGGTGCGTTACCGGTCTTTGCGGAGATCGATGATACGTTGTGCATGAGCGCGGAAGGCATCCGTACCGTGTTAAGCCCAAAGACCAAAGCCATCTTGCTGGTACACATGTGCGGCGCAGCAGCAGACCTCGATGGCATCATCGCCATTTGCAAAGAGAAGAACATCCAACTGATCGAGGATAGCGCACAAGCGTTGGGTGCAAGCTACAAAGGCAAAATGCTCGGAACGTTCGGACTTATGGGCAGCTTCAGTTATGATTTCTTCAAGATCAATACCTGTGGTGAAGGCGGGATCGTGATCACCGATGATCATGAGCTTTGGGATACCGCACAGCAATTTGCCGATCATGGACACGATCACATCGGTAATAACCGCGGCATGGAACAGCACCCGATCCTGGGCACCAACTTCCGGATCGGCGAGATCAACGCAGCTATCGGCTTAGCGCAAACGCGCAAACTTGGGTACATTCTCAATAAGCAGCGCCAGCACAAAGCGACCATACAAGCGAGGTTGGGTAGAATTGAAGGTCTACAATTCCGGAGGCACACCGATGAAGCGGGCGACAGTGCTACGTTCTTTCATTTGCTTATGCCGAACGAAGAACAAGCACGTGCGTGTGTGAAATTGCTTGGTGAAGCCGGTATCGGGGTAGGGTATTGGTATGATAATATGTTCCATTACATCAAGCAATGGGATCACGTAAAGAACCTTAGCGCTCCGTATAAAATGGTCGCCCACGAATTGGGCCTACCCCAAGATCTAAAGACCATCAAATTCCCCAAAAGCGATGCCGTTATGAGCCGTTTGATCAGCTTCAATATCCGCGTTACATGGACCGATGCTGAACTGAATGCGATGCTGGATAAAATGGAAGGTGCGGTTAAACAGGCCTTATTGACCTAATTGGCCCACCGTCTTTTGGATCCCGGGATCATAGGACCATGAAAGTGCATAACGATAAAGCGCAGATCCTTTGAATGGCATTGTGAAGAATGTGGATCAGTCTGATGAACGCGATCTACTGCGATTGCTCAAGGATAAACGTAACCACGCTCCCGTTCATTTTGGATCTACTGGAATGATGCAGGAAATAGCAGCTACACTACCCAACAAGCCGCATATGTTCATAGATGATCTTGAGCATATGGTCCTGTCGTTTTGAATGTGATGAACGAGATCATTGTCTAGTTGAGTCAGAGGCGCAGCGGGGTTCTATGAAATCGACTTGAATCATATGCCCCATTACATCAAATATCCAATTTCTGGGATACGCTCTGAGGTTTTTTTATGAATTACTGCGCACTTAAAAAGTCATCTCTGCTTACTTTTGCACCATAGTGATCTTTCGCTCGACCAATAGCTCAAATTTTGGAGCCACCATCATGGGGTTGGCCATAGCTATGGCCATGCTGCTTTTTGTTGCTCCGGTGCTGGTCAGTTCCATTACGGAAATGGCCAAGGTTGCAAATTGTGGTAATGCCCCTGCACCGATATTGGAAGAGGAAGTTGCACACGCTGCTAAGTTGCTCCCGGACCCCATTGGTTTGGATCTATTTGCTGGCAATGCAGAAAAGAGTACAATTATTCCTGCTGGGCCTGATGCTTTACTTTCTGTGAAGCACGGTGACGTACCCGACCCGCCTCCTTGGTGCTGATGTGTTGATCTTTAGCGTTGGTCGTGTAGGCCAGCGTTCGCTTGTGACCTTCATCCAGGTCCACACAAGCTGTATCCACATCAGTTCACGTTACAATTTTTTTAATGAAAGACAAAGGTCTATTCGGCTATTGGAAGCAGGATCTTCAAGCTTCCGTCGTGGTTTTTTTGGTTGCATTACCATTATGTCTTGGTATTGCCCTGGCAAGTGGTGCTGATCCAATAACAGGTATAATCGCTGGAGTAATTGGTGGTATTGTTGTGGGTTACGCGTCCGGTTCTTCATTAGGCGTAAGTGGTCCTGCTGCGGGTTTGGCAGTGATCGTTCTTACCGCTATAAGTTCGCTTGGTTCGTACGAATTATTTCTTTGTGCTGTAATAATTGCTGGTGTATTACAAGCCCTTTTAGGATTGTTTAAAGCTGGTGTATTGGCCTACTATTTCCCTTCATCTGTTATCAAGGGCATGTTGGCGGGTATTGGTATCATCATTATACTGAAACAGATCCCGCATGCTTTAGGCTACAATTCTGATTATGAAGGTGATCTTGATTTTTTCCAACCGGATAACCAGAACACATTCTCCGAGTTGCTCAATGTGATGGATTTTCTGGAATATGGCTCCATTATAATTGCACTAGTAGCGCTGGCCTTATTGTTAGTTTGGGAACAGCCACTCATTAAAAATTCCAAACTCGCGTCAATTCCAGGACCATTGCTTGCTGTGTTGAGCGGTATTGTTCTGGGGTTTGTTTTCAAAGGTGGAACTATGGAGTTAGGCAGTAGCTTCTTCGTGGCGTTACCGGATATTTCATTGGCATCGCTCTCAGCCTCTTTGCCGTCGCCGGATCTTGCTGGATTTACTCAACTTGCTGTTTGGAAAGTAGCATTTACCATTGCTATTGTAGCAAGTTTGGAAACGCTCTTGTGTGTAGAAGCTGCGGATAAAATGGACGATCACAAACGCGTTACTCCTACCAATCGGGAACTACTGGCCCAAGGTGCTGGTAATTTCCTTTCCGGCTTTGCTGGTGGGTTACCGATCACGCAGGTCATCGTTCGCAGTTCTGCTAATGCGCAGAGCGGTGGAAAAACCAAGCTATCAGCAATTTTTCATGGTGTATTGCTCCTGCTATCGGTGCTTTTGTTCCCAAGTGTATTGCGTGCGATCCCTCTAGCAAGTTTGGCCGCTGTCCTTTTAATGGTAGGCTATAAATTGGCAAAACCTGTTCTCTTCAAGGAAATGTGGAAAGCAGGCGCCTACCAATTCGTTCCATTCATAGTAACTATTGTGGGAGTGGTATTCACCGACCTTTTGACCGGTGTAATGATCGGGATGGCCGTTGGTATATTCTTCATTCTTTACAACAATTTCAAACTGCCGTTCCGCCTCGATCCGGCAACGTTGGTCTCAGGGGTGCCCACGCGTATCGAATTGAGCGAGGACGTGAGTTTCTTGAACAAGGCAGCCATTCTACAGACACTCAACAAACTGCCGAAAGGCGCACACTTGATAATTGATCTAGCGCGAACTGTTGGCTTGGATCCTGATGTTATCGAGATCATTCGTGATCAGACCATTCGCGCCAAAGAAAATGGAACTATCATCGAGACCGTGGGTTTGGATGAACAGCGGAGGAACAACATCGACGAGAACAATTCGAATCTGAAACAGAAGCAGGCCCTTGCGTTCTAGTGGACCTTACTAAAGTTTTAAAAGAAAATGAGAACTCTTACCAAAGAACTTCAGACTGACCTGACGCCGGCCAAAGCGCTGAAGATCCTGAAGGATGGCAACGAGCGATTCGTGAAAAACCTGAAAGCCAATCGCAATTTGCTCCAACAAGTGAACGAAACTGCGGAAGGACAATTTCCCTTCGCCGTGATCTTGAGTTGCATCGATTCACGAACTAGTGCTGAACTCTGTTTTGACCAAGGCCTTGGAGATATTTTCAGTGTGCGAATCGCCGGGAATTTCGTGAATACCGACATTCTTGGCAGCATGGAATTCGCGTGTAAAGTGGCCGGAAGTAAATTGGTCGTGGTACTGGGTCATAGCCAGTGTGGCGCAGTGAAAGGAGCCTGCGATAATGTGCAAATGGGCAACTTGACGAGCATGCTCGCAAATATCAAACCGGCTGTGGAGGGTGTGAATATGGATGGTGATCGCACTTCTAAAAATGGTGAATTTGTACAAGCCGTAGCGAACCTGAACGTGGACAAGGCAATGGAGCAGATCCGTCTCCTAAGCCCGATCCTGAAAGCCATGGAAGACAATAACGAGATCGGTATCGTCGGGGGCATGTATGATGTTAGTACAGGCGAGGTGACATTCCATTGATCGCATTAAACTTCAAAGCCCGGCGCGGAGATCGAAAGGTCTTCGCGCTTTGTGGTTGAGGTAGGTATCTTTGCGGACCTCGTTCAACATGATAGTGTGTTGGATCTGCAAAATTTTAGGACCATTCCATGAGCAACGCCGTTTTCGTACCTCCAGTTCCGATCAATGAACCCATTAAAAGCTATGCTCCTGGCACACCGGAGCGTGCAGCGCTACAGGCTGAATATGACCGTCGACTTAAAACGAAGATCGATGCGCCGATGTGGATCGGAGGTAAAGCCATCACCACCACGAACGTGCGCAAAATGAGCCCGCCGCATAAGCACGCGCACAACTTGGGCAATTCGCATCACGGCGATGCAAAAAGCGTCAAGTCAGCGATCGACGCTGCACTGAAGGCCAAGAGAGCCTGGGAGACCATGCCATACGAGGATCGTGCTGCGATCTTTCTGCGTGCCGCCGACCTTTTGGCCGGACCATACCGCGCACAGATCAATGCGGCGACCATGCTGGCGCAGGGTAAGAACGCCTACCAAGCGGAGATCGATGCGGCGTGTGAGTTGATCGACTTTTTACGTTTCAACGTGAGCTATGCACACGAGATCTATCAGAACCAACCGATCAGCTCTCACGGTGTTTGGAACAGATTGGAGTACCGCGCTCTGGAAGGATTCGTATTTGCCTTGTCGCCTTTCAACTTTACGGCCATCGCTGGTAATCTGCCGAGCTCCTGTGCGCTAATGGGCAATACCGTGGTCTGGAAATGCGCCGACACACAATGTTACAGCGCGCAAGTGTTGATGGAAGTATTCATGGCAGCAGGTTTGCCGGATGGTGTTATCAATTTGATCCATGTCAGTGGACCCGTTGCTGGTGATGTGATCTTCAAGCACAAGGATTTTGCTGGGATCCACTTCACAGGAAGCACTGATGTATTCCGTGATATCTGGAAAACGATCGGTAACAACCTGCCACTCTATCGCAGCTATCCGCGCGTAGTTGGGGAGACAGGTGGTAAGGATTTCGTTGTGGCGCATTCATCCGCCGACCCGAAAGTCGTGGCAACTGCATTAACGCGTGGTGCGTTCGAGTATCAAGGGCAGAAGTGCAGCGCTGCAAGTCGCGCATACATCCCGGATACGATCTGGACACAGGTCAAAAAAGAACTGCTTGCCGATCTCGCAGAAATGAAAATGGGCGATCCGCGCGACTTCAAGAATTTCACCGGTGCAGTGATCGATGAGAAGTCCTTCGACAAGATCGCAGGCTACATCGATGCACTGAAAAAGGATAAAAAGAACATCCAGATCATCGCTGGTGGTAAATACGATAAGAGCAAAGGGTATTTCATTGAACCTACCGTTGCCGTTTCCAAGGATCCGAAGAGCGTTACCATGTGTGAAGAGATCTTCGGGCCGGTATTAACGATCCACGTTTACAGTGCCGACCGCTGGATGGATACGTTGAAACTGGTGGATTCCACGGGTGAATATGCATTGACAGGTTCGGTGATCAGCAATGACCGTAGCGCCGTATTGCAAGCAGTGGATATACTCCGCCATGCTGCCGGTAACTTTTACATCAACGATAAACCGACAGGAGCCGTAGTTGGCCAACAACCTTTTGGTGGAGCACGTGGTAGTGGCACGAATGATAAAGCGGGTAGCTATCTTAACCTCATTCGCTGGGTAAGCCCACGAACGATCAAGGAAACCTTTGTGCCTGCTACTGAGCACGGTTATCCGTTCTTGGGTTGATCTTGGTACGATCGTTTTTTGAATGGGGATCTGCACCGATCGCAGATCCCCATTTGTATGTTTTAAGTGTCCGAATAACGCAGATCCTTGCACGTAATTCCAGATAGGTGTGCCCGTTCCCACGCATCCCTCTATATTTGGCATGATGCTCACACTCTACCGAACATCACTACTTGAAGAATGGCTACCAAAGCAGAGCTGATCAATAAGCTCGAAGAATTGATCGCGCACGACGATGTTGAACACGCCGCCGAGGCCGTTGATATTGTGAAAGAAGCATATGAATCGTTGATAGCTGCGGAGCTGGAGAACGCATCGGAAGAAACGCACGATGATGCGGAAACTTCGGATGACACTACGGGAGCCGCGAAGGAGCCGCCGACTACCATCGATATTGAATCCATTGCGCCACAGGACGAGCACGATAAGCGGTTCAAGCAATTGATGGATGGTTTCAACCAACGGGTGAATGATATCCGAAGGAAAAAAGCCAAAGAAGAAGCGGACAACCTGAAGGAGAAGCACGCGGTCATGGAAGAGTTGAAAGCCATGATCTCCGGTGAGGAGAACATTGGTACGGCCTTCCAACGCTTCAGTGATCTACAGGAAAAGTGGAAGACCATCGGACCAGTTCCGCAACAAGCCTATCGCGATCTACAAGCGGATTACTCGCATTTATTGGACGAGTTCTTCTACCATATCCGGATCTATAAGGAACTTCGGGATCATGATCTGCGCAAGAACACCGCACTCAAACAAGCATTGATCGCGGATATGACCTCCCTTGGTGAAAAAGACAACATCAAGGAATTGGAAACTCAGGTGAAGGACTACCAGGATAAATGGCACCAGGTTGGCCCGGTAGTGCGTGAAGAATGGGAAGCGATCCGCGATGGATTCTGGAATGCAACGCGCGTGGTGTACGATAAGGTGCATGAACATTACAAGGCACGCCGAGCGGAACATGATGCCAACCTACTGGCCAAACAACATTTAGTGGAACGCGTTCTGGCGATTGCTGATCAGACCAAGGACATCGGTACCAAGGAATGGAAAGTCCTTACCGATCAAGTGTTGGAAGCACAGAACGCATGGAAAGTGATCGGTTTCGCTACCAAGAAGGATAATGAGCGGATCTGGAAGGAATTCCGCAATGCATGCAATACCTTCTTCGATGCGAAAAAGGCGCATTATGATCAGATCCGAGAGCAATTCAAGGAAGCAAAGGATAAGAAAGTAGCTTTATTGGAGCAGGCATTGGCGTTAAAGGAGAGTACGGAATGGCGCCAGACCGCTGATAAACTGAAAGCACTCCAAAGTCAATGGAAAGCCGCAGGGAACGCGGGTCTACGTGACGAGAATAAACTTTGGGGTAAATTCCGCGATGCGTGCGATGGCTTCTTTGGCGCGCGAAAAGCCGCATATGCCAAGATCGATGATGAGCAAGCTGAGAACGTAAAGCAGAAAGAAGACCTGCTCAAAGAGATAGAGGTCTTTATTCTATCCGGCGAACGCAACAAGGACATTGAACAATTGAAGGATTTCTCTGCGCGTTGGATGAATTCCGGACGTGTTTCACCGAAACTGTACGATGGTTTCAGCGATCGGTATCGCGCCGCATTGGATAAGCATTACGGTCAGCTGAAAATGGAGGGCGATGAGCGTCAGAAACTCCGTTTCAAAGATCATATGGACAACCTCAAGAGTGGTCCTGATGGTAAGGATCGCATCGAACGGGAAAGCCGCTTCATTAAACGCAAGATCGAAGAGGTGGAAACCGAGAAGCGAACGATCGAAGGCAGCATGGGTATGTTCAATTTCAAATCCAAAGCTGGCGAAGCAATGAAGCTGGATATTGAGAACAAGATCCAAAAGCTGGAGCGGGATATTGAACGATTGAAAGGTCAGCATAAAGAGCTGATGAAAGAGCTACGCGAACAGCAAGCCTAGTTATGGCACTCGTTGAAGGTGTAGTCTCTATTGAGATCCCGGTCGCTTGGGGTGAACAGGACCTCTTCGGACATGTCAACAACGTTGTGTATTTCCGTTATTTCGAGAATGTGCGGATGTATTTCTTGGAGCGTACCGGTATCTTCAGGTCGCACAATGAAACCGGCATTGGTGTGATCCTGGCAAGCACTACATGCGATTTCAAGATCCCTGTGAAATGGCCTCAGAAATTGAAGATCAGCACAGCATGTACCGCCGTTGGAAACACCAGTTTTACATTGGGGTATGAGATCCTTGATGAACAGAACAAGGTAGTGGCGAAAGGCACTAGTGTGCAGGTGATGTACGATTACAATAAAGGCACTAAAGTGTCCATTCCGGACCAAGTGCGTAACGCAATAGCTAGTTTGGAATGAATGCTCTCCCCTTCGTTTTTCGCTACACGACCATCGCTCTCTGTACCGTTCTGGTCGCCTGTTCTACGCCTGAGGTGCGCAGCGTAGATACGCCAGAAGCAGCTAGTACCAACACCTTGAGCACTGCCGATAGCCTGAATGACCTGTCCCTTGGAGCACTGATACTGAAGTTGATGGGTGAATGGCATGATGTTCAGGCCGATGGCACCACGGTTTTCCATGAGCAATGGGAACGTACGGATGATCAGTTCTACACGGGCCTCGGCTTCGTAATGTCCGGGACGGATACCGTTTTCATTGAGAACTTGGTTATCGCGTATGATAGTCTTGGAGCTCATTATTCTGCTCGGATCCCTGCCCAGAACCAAAGGGAGTACGTGCGTTTCGGATTGACCACAGCAAGTGAGGATTCCATGGTCTTCGAAGCTCCCGAACATGATTTTCCACAACGTATTGCGTATGTGATCCAAGGCGATTCTGCATGGAATGTGGTCGTTTCAGGAATTGACAAAGGCGTTCCGCGCTCGGAAAGATTCCATTTCACACGGCGGTAGGTTCAGTATATCTGATCAACGGTGTTTGATCAAGGTACTCGAATACCTTTACTTCGTGATCGTTGACGGCAGCGGAACTCTCCAACGCCGTGCACGTTTTTCTGCTTCATACACTCGAAGCAGGTAATCTTTAGTTGATGAAGATCTCATGGACCTGATCCCCCCCGGCTGGCGAACCAAGCTATACCGCTTGATCAGTTGGGCGACACCGTTCTTGGCACTTGTGCTGATCGGTCTGGTCTATTTCCTAGGTGTGCGTACGGAACGGACTGGATTCGTTCGTGAGGTTCTGGACCCTGGATTGAAGCGCATCACGAACCCCGTCCTGAATGCATTCCGAGGGGGCGTGCCTCCCGTCCATTCGCTATTGATCCAGCTAGATTCTGCCGCTGTGGATAGCATGCTTGAGATCGAACATTCGGCCAAAGTGCGTGGATGGCTGGGAACATCCATGAACGCCTATTTCGTGGGGTCGGTTGAATGGGGTGATAGTACGCTTGCTGCAGTGATATCGCTACAGGAAGGACCAAGGATCAACGATGGAAAAGCGGATCTAGGCCAACTGCAAGTAGGTCTGGTCATGGGCGATACGATCCAAGGAATGCAACGCTTCAACCTCAAGAAGATCACGAATGGGCAGGTACTCCATGGCTGGCTGATGGCACATGTTCTTGCTGAACAGCGTTTGCCGGTTCTGGGTCGTTCCATCGTCGAGGCGACCACTCCATGGTACAAGAACGGATTGAGTTCGTTGGAAGGTGCGTTGGATAGTACTGCGCTTGTTCGGTGGGGTGCGGAAAATTTCATTGCGGGTTGGTATGGCAATGAATTGTATCTGGCTGCTCAACAAGAGACCGCGGAATTGAAGTACCCGGTGGATCCATTACGCCAAGCGGATTGGCTCGTAGCGCCCATTTTGACCTCATTGATCGCAGGAACAACGAAAAATGCGCAAACCACTAAGGCTCAGGAACTGGTCGTAAGATCATTGGATGCGTTCCGGAAAGGAAGCAGATCAACATCCGAGGTGTTCCAAGTGAACGCATTGGCAAAGCTTTACGCACTCAGTGATCTTTTCGGACAGCAACGTACCATGGCCTGGTGGAATTTGAGATTCGTTCCGGATAGTACCGCACGGCTTATGACCGTTCCATTGCAGTATCTGGAGCCTGGACCAATTGCGAGAATTCATGCACTGACAAGCGGAAATGTGATCAGGTTCCCATCCAACGGTTCGGATCTCATTGATCGCATGTTCAATGATCCGGTTTTCTATAGAGCATACGTGGCGTATTTGGATACCATCAGCACGCCAGGTTGGTCAGAAGCACTATTCGAACGCTATGCTGCTGAATTGGATCTTCAGGAAAGGATCGTGGTCGGTTATTTTCCCCAATACGTTCTGGATCGCGCAATTTTCGAACACAACCGGTTGGTGATCCGCAGTACCCTCTATCCGAAAGATCTTATGTTGGCCTATTTCGAGGATCGGATAGGGGCGGTTGATCGATTAGCCGTAGGAAACGTGCACGCTTTGCCAGTGGAAGTGGTCGCCTTCGTTGCTGAAAATGATACTGTGGAACTTGAGAAACCCATATTCATAGCGGCGCGTGAGCCGGATATGCCGTTGACCTACGATATGATCCGGTTGGAAGTCTCCAGCGCAACATCATCACCGTCCGTTCTTTTAGTGCGGCCGGTCGGGCTGCATTCAACTATAGCTGTACATGTTGGATCGTGGAATACGTTCTCATCAAACCCTGCTGAGTGATCCATTCGCATTAGATTTACCAACTAACCAAACCACATCCACCAAAACCAGGATCACATGAGTATGATGAAAGAGTTCAAGGAGTTTGCCATGAAAGGCAACCTCGTCGATATAGCCGTAGGTTTCGTAATGGGTGCTGCCTTTGGGAAGGTCGTGTCCGGATTCATTGATGGCATTGTTATGCCTGCGATCGGTATGATCACAAGCGGTATCGACTTCAATCAATTGAAATATGTGCTCAAGGCAGGAGCTCCGTCTGTAACGGATGCAACCGGTGCCATTGTGACAGCCGAAGTAGCCGAGGTTGCGATGACCTATGGTGCCTTTGTTACCACAGTGATCAATTTCATCGTGGTCGCATTCGTAGTGTTCATGCTTGTAAAAGCAATGAATAAAGCCAAGAAGAGTGAGCCTGCTCCGCCTCCTGCCGGACCAACGGCCGATCAGAAACTACTCATGGAGATACGTGATGCGCTGAAGAAGTAAGCGAGCATCGATCGTTTTGAAAACCCTCTTGCATTGTGCGAGAGGGTTTTTTTTTCTTTGAACGAAGTTCATCCTAGGATAAGTGAGCCGTATTTAGTTCATGGAATGAACACCGGCTGTAGATTATCTATCGAATGCATCAACACGGTATAAAGCTCAACAACACCGGATCAAACCGCATTCCGGATAGTGCAAAGGCTTTTTCCATTCGTCCTGATGTGATCAATACGTTCGGTGCGTCGGTGATCACCGATCCATCGGTAACGAGAATGATCCGATCGGCAATATGCAGCGCGGTCTGCAGATCATGCGTGCTCAGTACGATGCACTTTTTGGTACGCTGTGCAAGCTCCTTCAACAAAGCCATTGATCGCACGCGATTGACGAGATCCAAGAACGCGGTAGGTTCGTCCAAGAGCATGATCGGCGTGTCTTGAGCGAGTGCGCGCGCGATCAGTACCAACTGCAATTCACCATCGCTTAACGAACGCAATGCGCGCTGCTCGAACTGCTTGGTTCCTGTGCGTTGCATCGCATCATCGATCCTCAGCTGATCCTCGTCGGTCAGTCGTCCCATATGGCCGGTCCACGGTTGGCGCCCGAGCGAGATCAACGTGCGCACGTCAAGCAAACCCATATCCGGACGACCGGTAAGTACTACGCTAATAGTGCGTGCTCTGTCCATTGCGGTCATACTGAACAGGTCTATACCATTGATAGCTATCCCGCCAGAGATGGGCTTCAGTAGCCCAGCTAGTGTTCTCAGCAACGTTGATTTGCCGCTACCATTCACACCGATCATGGCAACCAATTCTCCGGGGTTAAGTGATAGGTCGATACCCTTGAGTATGGTTTTCTTTCCATGACCAACTGCAAGGTCGGCGGTATGTAGAATGGTCTTCATGTGCTACGCGCCCATCTTTTACCGCTGAATAATACCCACGCCACAACGGGCGCTCCGAGTAAGGAAGTCACTGCATTCAACGGAATGGCATGTTGCACGCCGGGTAGTTTGATAATGACATCGCAGAGCAACGCCAGCACTGCTCCACAAAGCAGCGTCGCTGGCATTAGTCGGGTGTGATCACTGGTCCGCATGAATGCACGTGCAACGTGTGGAGTGGCAAGACCAAGGAAAGCGATCGGACCACAAAAAGCCGTGATCGTACCCGCAAGAATGCCGGCGGTCCACATAATGCGCCGGTGCACGCTGCGCACGGGAATGCCCATCGTTGCTGCGTAATCCTCACCCATCAGCAGAGCGTTCAACGATTTCACCAGATACACTGATGCCGCTATCCCCAACAAGACCGGTACCACCAACCATCCCATCCGCTCTGGTCCTACTCCTGCAAAAGAACCCATTCCCCATAACACAAATCCCTTCAATGCTGCATCGGGGCTAGCAACTTGCAACACACTGATCAACGCCGAACAGATATAGCCCACCATCAACCCCACGATCAACAACGTTACGCCATCTCCGATACGGCGGTCTGCTAAAAGTACCAAGGCCAATACACCCATGCTGCCGATCAATGCAGCAATGACCAACGCTGCATCACGCGGGATCGGTACCATGCTCCACAATGGTTGTGACAACATCAGCAAAGCAACACCCAAACTGGCTCCGGAACTAATGCCCAGCACACTAGGCCCTGCCAGTGGATTACGGAACAAGGTCTGCATCAACAAACCGCTCGCCGCTAGCCCTGCACCGGCTAACAACGCGGTAAGTGCTTGTGGTAATCGCACTAATCGAACAACGTTCTTCGCACTGTCACCACTGCCCATCAAGCCATCCTGGATCTCAGTAAATGACAAGGCCACTGAACCGGTGCTCAAGTGTACCAAGAACAACACGAGGCCTAGAACAAACAGCACAAGAAATGGCCAAAAAGAGCGCGACGGCATTCCGCAAACTTAGGCGGTGTTACCGGACCCTACTTCCACTGCCTTCAAACGCACTTTATTCCTTCACGAATTGCTGGCGTATTATCGTTGCATTACGCGCTAATTCCAAGGTATAGACCCCAGTCACTAGTGTCGAAATATCGATCCCATTAGCAGCCTTGCCGTGTTCAATTCGTCGACCTTGTGCATCGATGACCGCAACTTGATACGAGCCCTTTAAGTTCCAACTCAGGTAGTTGGTCGCAGGAACTGGAGACAAAACCAGAGCATCCTTATCCACAGCTTCATCAATTCCCATCGGTCCAGCAAGGTCAATCATCACAATTGCTGACTGGCATAGTAATTCCGGTGTGAAAATGATCATGTATTGGCCGGCTGGAAGATCATTCCAAGTGCCGTTGTTCGTTTGCTCAATGGGGTCACCAATAGGTGTTGGAGATCCTCCATTCATGTCAAACAAGCTTAATGTACCAATTGGTTGACCAGGATAGGGCAGGGTGGAATTTGGGTCGTTCAATACATTCAAAACCGAAATGCTTCCGTTGGAAAGGCCTCCGGTGGGTGCAACGTTGCTGGTCTCTAGGGTAAGGCTGTCACCATAAGCAATCGTTTCTTCCGACTGTGCAACACCACATGGACTTGAAATTTGCACTGAATAGGTGTAGCCGAAAGGATAGAAATGCGGCACCAACAAACCTATCCCAGCGCTATACGGAGTGATCGAATCAACAACGGTGGTGCCATCCTGTATGATCCGCAACACATTAAGCGAATCATTCGTTAAGTCGTCGCAATCAACATAGGTAAAGATCTGTCCTAACGCAGATGGAACCCTGACCTCGCCGCTTATCTGAACTTGGCCAGCCATTGCATAAATATTCAAATTGAAATGCCAGTATTCCTGGATAATGTCAAAGGTGAGCGTGTTCAGCAGCGTAACACCATCATAAAAACTGACCGTATGGGAACCCACACCAAGGTCGGTTGTTATTGTTGTAGCACCCGTATCCCAAAGCACATTATCGCCACCGCATGCGGTTAAGTCTACGTAGGCATACCCAACAGTATCCGGCAGGAAGGGGTGGAACATATATGGGCCACATTGCGCTTGCGCACTATTCCCAAAGAATAAAGTTCCAAATAACAGGCCGAAGCTGAGTAGTTGTTCTTTCATGATGAATAGGTGCTTAATTGATTGACGTGGAATCCTATGAAAGGTTGCCATTTCAACAATGAAAAATAATGAAAATTGTCCGATCCACTAGTGCCGATCAGCATTTGCAGTTGATCGACTGGATCAGCGCAGATATTTATCATTTCAGTGTCGTCACTCCGGGCCGCGAACCGGAGAGCTTTCTACTCTTTGACCAAGCAGGCGCTAAATCAGCTAATCAGCTGATCATCCACATCAGCTGATCCTCTCTCCTCACATCCTCCGATACCACCCCTTGATCCGCTCCCTGTCCAACACCTTCTGCCACTCCGGACCAAAAGCATGATCCCACATGTGGGGTAGGTTGTACGCCACTTCAGCCATGGCAGAGATCGTCTCCTCACTCCAATCCTTTGCAAGGTTCTGTGGAATGGTCACGTTCAAATGTTTCACCATGCCTTTGAATTCCTGCACATAGTCGCCGTACACATCATCCAACTTATCATAGGCGATGCAATTGGCAATGCAATGATGGATCTCCAGCACCATGCCCAGTCCGTAGCTTAACGCGTGGCAAACACCGACCTCGCTGTACGTAAGACTGAGGCCGCCCATATAGCTCGCCACCATCAGGTTCTCGTCACTCTTCGGGTCTTTGCGATCTAGTTTCAGGAAAACTTCTCTGCACAGATCCAAGGCCTTTTCACTGTATGCTTCGCTGAAGGTGTTCTTCTTGGTTCCGGTGATGGCTTCCACGCTGTGGATGTACGTGTCCATGCCCGTGTAGAACCATTGATCGGATGGTACCGTTGCGATAAGATCGGGATCGAGAATGATCTGATCGAACACCGTCCAATCACATTTCAACCCCAGCTTTTTTACCGGACCGGTGAGTACGGCCGTCATACTCACCTCTGCACCTGTACCGCTGATCGTGGGCACACCACAATGGTAGATACCTGGCTTCTTGATCAAATTCAACCCTTGATACCGAACACTGCTTCCTTCATTGGTGAACATCAATGCTGTGGCTTTCGCGATATCCATCAACGTGCCACCACCAATACCCACAATACCTGCTGGCAAACCACGTCGTTCCAGAATGTCATCGCGCAATGCATCCACTTGTTTCGTACTCGGCTCTTTCAACGAACTGATGAAGTGGACCTCGTCCTCTGGCTTTGCCGGAATACGCTTGGTAAATGCCGTCTTGTCCTTGAAGTAATCATCGACAACGAAAACCATGAAGCCTTTTCCCGCAGAGCGGTTTGGTTCCAGAACAGATTCGAGCATATCGAAGGAACCACGGCCATAACAGGTTTTTGTAACGGACTTGAAGTTGCGGTGTACGTTCATGGTTGTTGATCGGATGATCAGAAAATTAGATGATCAGACAAATGATAAGGAAGGAACACCGTCCTTTACGTGACTATTCTTTTGATGCAAAGGAACGAATAGCGAGTGAGTGGGAAAAATGGACAACAATAGCTTGATCCTCCAGCATTGAATCATGCGCCTTTTTCTGACTGCGGCATTCTTGTTCATTGGGTTCTTGGTATTCGGCCAAGGGTTCAATAAACGGTACGATGCGTTTGGGAATGGCTTTTACCAGCAGGCCTTTAATATCGAGCGTGTCGATAGTGGCTACGTTATTATTGGAGGCACAGAAGATTACGATACCATTGCACCTGGCTCGTACTACTTTCATGCTTCGGTTCTATTAACATGGATAGACGAAATGGGCGTTAAGCGAGGCGAGAAAAAAGCATGGAGGGATTTGCATAATACCACAGTGGGTTGGTCTAACTGTTGCGATACCATACCCGGAGGTGGTTATGTGGTGGGCGGTGCAAGCGAAGATAGTTTGGGAAATGATGAGGTATATTTAATGCGTTTTGATACACTGGGTGATACGCTTTGGACAAAGGTGTTCGGCGATGCAAATCTAAACTTTTACTACATCGGGCGCCAAGTGAAACAAACTAATGACGGAGGTTTCTTAATTGTAGGAGATACTGACCAGAACGGACCCGTGCGCGGTTTTGCGTTAAAAACTAATTCTAATGGCATGGAACAATGGCGGCGGTTTTATGATTGGGGAAGTTCCTGGAATGATGCTCTGATATCGTGCGCAAATATTTCAGAACGGGATTTGATAATGGCCGGAACACGAAATTTTTCATTCACGAACCACTGCCGTCCGGAACAATCCTAGCTCGGCAGATTGACGTTCTGGAAGACCTGGTTTTGTTGAACTGGTCTGCTGGACACTAAAGTTAGGGTGGTCCGAAGTTAAAAAACGTAAGTTGTTGAGTTGG
>Ga0209063_1000367_pt1 | contig 33433 bp, 27 predicted proteins | sample KloWWTmeKNB19Kit_FD_187177 | JGI IMG/M metagenome (GOLD analysis project Ga0209063, IMG submission 187177) | Active sludge microbial communities from Klosterneuburg, Austria, studying microevolution and ecology of nitrifiers - Klosterneuburg... | ecosystem: Engineered > WWTP > Aerobic digester >... | reverse complement strand
GCGGGCGTGCTGCCGTACGAACTGATCAATATCCTATTCACGGACTATGCGCACAAACTCCGCTTCGTGTGGATGCCGGAAGGGACCAGCGCCGTGTACAATGGGGACCATGACGTACTCGACTTTCCAGATGGCGCGGTGCTGATCAAGAACTTCTACTACGACCGTGTGCAGCCCTCGGATTCCCGGCGGATCATTGAAACCCGGATCATGTTCAAACGCAATGGGCTGTGGGAGTTCGCGGAGTATGTATGGAACGATGAACAGACCGTCGCGACCCTGGACATGGATGGCAGTTTCACTCCGGTGACCTGGTTGGACGACAACGGCGCCGAGCGCTCCATCACATTCCGCATCCCCAGCTCAGCGGAATGCCTCACCTGCCACAAGTTGTATGATGAGGCCATTCCGATCGGGCCGAAACCACAGAACTTGAATAGTTCATACGATTACCCGGGACGCACCCAACCTTCGGTCGTTGTCGAACCGATGAACCAGTTGATGAAGTGGGCCGAAGTGGGCTACCTGCAACGCGGCTTCCCCAAGAACATCGAGACCGTGCCCCACTGGGATGACCCGACCGTGGACATCAATACACGTGTTCGCGCCTATGTGGACATCCATTGTGCGCATTGTCATCAGGAAGGCAGTCATTGCGATTACCGACCCATGCGGTTCGCATTCCACGAAACGGCAGACCCGGTGAACTTGGGGGTTTGCGTTCCGCCGGACGACCCTCTTCTACCGCAACATACCTACATCGTGGCGAGCGGGAATACTGAACGGTCGCTGCTGCACTATCGGTTCGCCAGCACCAACGAAGACGAGCGCATGCCGTTGATGGGCCGCACCTTGGTACATGAAGAAGCACTGACCCTGATCAGCGATTGGATCAATGGTCTCCAGCCAGCATGCCAGTGATGCGCTCTAGTCGACCAACAAGACCTTCACCGCTTCTTCCAACTGCTGATCCCGGCCAATGCGCACGGCACCCGGGTCCAATGGCTGAAGTACATCCGGATCCAACTGCTGGTTCTCCAAGTAGTTCCCGTTGTTGTCGATCATACCCACTTGCGGGATACCGAACCACATGCCGTTCTGTAAGCCTTCCCACCAGACCGCTGTGCCGGTACCCGCCACGGGCATACCCACGAGCTTTCCGATCCCCAAGGCGCGGTACGTAACGGGGAACATGTGCGCATCGCTGTAATTCCCTTCACTCATCACCACCACGCTCGGCTTGGTCCATTTCGATAGGGGTTCGGCACCGAGCTTCTGCCCGCGTGGCTCTATACGCATGTACACTTCGCCGTTCAGGAAGGTGGCCAGATCATCATGCAACCAGCCCCCACCGTTGAACCGGGTATCCACCACCAAGCCTTTCCGGTCATGATAACGACCCAACGCCTCTTCGTACACCACCCGGAAACTCGCGTCGTCCATGCCACGCACATGAACATAGCCGAGTTGGCCACCGCTGAGGCTGTCCACCAAATGACGGCATCGCTCCACCCAACGCTTGTACAGGAGTTGACTCTCTTCCCTTCTGGTTATGGGCTTCACGGTCTCCACCCATCGGGACTTGGTCATCGGGTCATGTAGCCCTAGGAGCATCGGCTTTCCGGCCTTTCTGTTGAAATGACGTGCGGGGTCCTCGTCGGCTCGAATGGTGTCTCCATTGATGAGTTCGATGACCACGCCGGTCGCGATCTTGCTGTCCTTCTTGATAACCGGACTCTTGTCCAGAACTTCACTGATCCACAGGCCTGGACCTGGTCCATTCGAATAAAGCAGCCCCAAGAAGGCCGTTTCATCACTATTCGGCACCTCATCGCCTTGATAACCAGCACCGGTATGACTGGCATTGAGTTCGCCCAACAATTCGCTGCACAACTCGGCCATGTCGTGGTTGTTGTTGATGTACGGCAAGTACCGCGCATACTCTACTTTGTACGCGTCCCAATCCACGCCCTGTAGATCAACACGGTAGAATTTCTTCTTCACCTGGCGCCAGATATGCTCGTAGAGGTAGGCGCGCTCAGCCCCTTCATTCAACAGCATCTCCCCGTTGATCCCCACGCTCTTGTTCTCGTTCTTTTCCGTGTCGTAATAGTTGATCCCGCCCTCGTTCATGTAAAAGAGCTTGTCGCCTTCCTTGTTCAGCGTAAGACCACCAGCCCAACCATCGCCCATCTTGTGCAGGATCTTCACGTCACGCGTGCGCATCTCGTATTGCCACAGGTCGGTGCCCTTTTCGAATGCCGCGAGATACCACACTTTCTCTCCATCCTTGCTCAAGATCGCCCCACTCAGGTCGCTGGAGTTGGGCGTTAGTCGAACACGGCGGTCATTGATCCCGTCCAGATCGAATTCCAGTGGCTCGATCTTCTTGTCCTTCTCCTCGTCCTTCTTCTTGTCTTCTTTCTTCTTGCCTGCCTTCTCATCCTTCTCCTCCTCCTTCTTCTCCTTTTCCTCCTTGGCCAAGTCGGCCTCTTCCTTCGTCATTTTGAGATCGTCGTAGGCCGCCTTCGTTAGGAAGATGGCGTATGCATCCCCTTGGCCACCCCAACTGGCATGGTTCTTCATTCCGTCGCGGTCGCTCAGGTACACAATGGCCTTCCCGTCCATGGCCCAGTGCGGCGCACTACTTCCATAGCCGCTGCGGCTCAGGTCGATGATGGGTTCTGTCCCGGTCGCCTTCACCAAGCCCACTTGTTCGATCCATTGTTCGCTGTGCAGAAAGCTCACAACGAACCACTTGCTATCCGGACTCCATTCATACCACTGATCCCCATCGCTGTAACTGTAGTTCTTGTCGCCCGGCACCACGGTCCGGGTCTTCTTGGTAGCGAGGTCAATGACCTTCAATGTGGTGCGTTCCTCCAAGTACGCCACCTCCTTACCATCTGGAGCGTACGCGCATTGGAATTCTTCGGCGGGTGTGGAGAGCAGCGCTTCCTCCTTCAACACGGTGGCATTGAAGAAGTACTTTTCCTCCTTCCGCGTTAGGCTGGTGGTGTAAAGGTCCCAACTGCCATTGCGCTCGCTGGCGTACAGGATCGTACGTCCGTCTGGACTGAAGCTTGCATTGCGCTCCTGCTCCGGTGTGTTCGTAATGCGCCGGGTCGTGCCTTCGGCAACGGAGGAAACGAAGACCTCGCCACGGTGTACGAAGACCACCTCCTTCCCGTTGCTGCTCAATTCATACTCATCCGCATCATTCACACTGACCGTTCGGATCGGGTTGTAGCGCCCATCTGCGTGGATGCGAATGTTCACCTTCTTGGGCTCACCACCATCGGTCATGGTATACAACTCGCCACGGTAACTGAAGCACAATACGCCGGTATTGCTGATGCTCAAGTACCGCACCGGATGGTCCTTGAACGCACTCACTTGGATACTGGGACCGCCACCAACGGGCATCTTGTGGATGTTGAACGAGCCACTTTCCTCGCTCAGGTAGTACAGCGTGGATCCATCACTGTTGAAGACCGGATTGCGGTCCTCGCCATCGAACTTGGTGAGTTGCTTGAATGTCTTGGTTGCAGGCTCGTAGGTCCAGATATCGCGGGTAACGGAGCTGGTGTGGTGCTTGCGAAAGTCATCCTCATAGCCCTTGCGGTCGTGGCCAACGATCAAGGTGCCCGCAGGGTTGTAACGGGCATTCTGTAACGGAAGCGTGATCAGCTGCATGGGTCGGCCACCATCGCTCGGCACACTGTACACTTCACCTAGACCTCCCACCGGGAACAACTGGTTGCGCACATCATCCTGCCGGTTCCCGTAGAACAAAACGTGGGCATCATCCACCGAAAAATCCATGGGAACCTCGCTCGTACTGTGGTACGTGAGACGCACGGGTGTGCCACCGGAAGCGGGCATTACGAACACGTCGGAATTCCCGTAACGCGTGCTGGCGAATGCGAGGCGCTTGCCATCGTGACTCCAGACCGGACTGTGATCGTAGGCCTCATTGGTGGTCAACGGAATGGCCGTACCACCCGAAGTGGGCACGCGCCAGAGATCACCTTGATAACAGAACACGATGGTGCTCCCGTCCGGACCAATGGCCGAATTACGCAACCAGAGCGGACCTTCTTGGGCGTTGGCATGAAGAACGAAACAAGTTGCAAGGGAAAGAAGGAGTGCGTGTTTCACAGGTTCTGGTCTTTTGTAAGAGGGAGTAAAACTATCCGTCACGATCTTGACCTCATCCCGTGACGAACGGTTCGTACGTACAACGTCCCCGGTCGCCCTGTTGCGGAGGCGAAGCCGGGGACGCGCACATTCGCCGCTTTCGCGGGAAGCCTCAGCGCGCAACGACCACCATCGTCGATCGCTGGACATCGTGGTCGCGCAAAGCGACATGATAGACTCCGTTGGGCATTTCTCCCAGATCCAGTACGAACCTTTCGTTGGCCGCGATGCGTTGGCTGCGCACCGACCGACCATCGCTCGAATACACCTCCAATTGGCCGCCTTCGATCGCAGGGAAACTCACTGTTCCCGTGGTCGGATTCGGAAAAGCTACCAAACGCTCCATCCGTAAAGGCTCAGCGATACCGACCAAAGAGTTCGGATCAACGAGCTGGCCGCTGCTCGTCGTGGATCCGTCCGAGTTGGTGATCCTGGCGATGTGGACGAGCGGGAACGGAATGCCTTCGGCGTACCACTCCTTGGTGGTGACGATGGTGGAATCGGTGGTTCCTTGCAACGCGATGGCTTGTCGCGTAATGACGAGCTGGACATCCGCGTATGATTCGAAGGGCAGCTCCAGGGTCCCCGATGCACTCAAGGTGATCTGCGTCGTACCGCAGTAGTTGACATCGGTCCCCACGCTCTGGGATACATAGCAGAACTCGTCCTGCTTGGATCCGTTCAACTCCAATGGATACGCGAAGGCCATGGTCCCAGGTCGGTAGAACGTATTGATGATCGGACCCATGGTGCCCAACACCAACGTGCGATCGGACTGGACATCGTAGAAGGTGTAGTATGGTTCCGGTGCGTTGTCCAAGACCCTGCGGACCACCCGGTCAGTGCCGGTGTACACGCTACTTCCTTGGACTTCCTGCGGTGCCATGATCATGTACGTGGCACCGAACAGGTCGTTGGCCACCAGATCACCGTACGACCAGACCAGCGGACCGATCGGCAGCTCATCCACCGGGACACTCTGTAGTGCGCGCATGTGCCAACTGGAGCCGACCTCAGGCAATACATCCGATTGAACGATGCTTTGACCGGAAAGGAGGAACACCTGGCCCAGTCCGAGCAGAGGAAGGAGAGAACGTAGATACGTGAATTTCGCTTGTGCCATGATGTGTTCGCCACGGGGGATAGGTGCGTGTTCCGTGGCTGGCACAAACCTACCGGCATCCCTAGGGGGACGGGCTCTCCATAGAACACAACGCGAACGCTTCGTGGCATGCAAGCACACGTTCCATCACGCCGGAAAAGGATGGATGGTTGTCACCTATTCCTCACCAGAGCGTCACCACCTTCCCCATGGTGACCCCTGAACCGAGTGCTTCCAACGCAGCTGGTAATTCCGCAACAGGGAAAGCCGCATGCACGTTCGCTTTCAGTTCCCCGCAGGCTTGGGACCGCACCATGTTCTGAAGGCATTCTGCAATGATGTCCGGGTGGTGCTCCGAGATGCGCAGCATGTTCACGCCAAGGATGCTGCGGCTCTTCATCATCAGGAAGATCGGTATTACCAGCCCCATGCGCCACACGAACCGAAGCGTACCGAGGAAACCGATCGTGCCACGTTCCGCGCCGCCGAATAGCACGATACGACCACCACTACCGAGCAAACGCATGTCCATGTGGAAGGAAGAGCCACCAACTGCATTGAACGTTACATCCAACAGCGCTCCTTGCAAGGCAGTTCGCAATTGCACTTCAACATCACCGTTCCGATCGATCACGTGCTGCGCACCCAACGCCCTCAAGTACTCGGCTTTCTTCTTACCGCTCGCTATGGTATACACCTCGCACCCACTGCGCAAGGCCAATTGCACCAACAGATGACCCACACCGCCCGCAGCGCTGTGTACCAGCACACGTTGTCTTGCACGTAGTGGACAGAGGATCCTCGCCGCATACCACGCCGTACACCCTTGCGTGGCCATCGCCGCAGCCTCTCCTGCGGGAACATCATCCGCGATCTCGGCCAACGCACGATGATCGGTCACGGCATATTCCGCGTACCCACCGAACCGGGTCATGGCGACCACCCGTTTCCCGATCAACTCGCGTGGCACACCATCACCCACGGCTTCAATACGACCTACGACTTCATAACCCAATACGCTGGGCAGTGGTGGTGCCTCGCGGTACAGCCCTTTCACGGCCATCACATCAGCGAAATTCAGTCCGGAGGCCTCACAACGGATCCGCACTTCGTTGGATCTCGGTACCGGAACGGGGTGTTCACGCAGTTCAAAAGCCTTCCTAGGAACTCCGTGCGCAATGAGGGTCCACGCTTTCATGGTCGTCCTTTTGAACAAGGGATGTGGTGTGCGTCTGTATCTGCCGGAAGAAGGATCACCTAATGCTGGCCCATCAAGCCGGCTTCATGATCCACCACGCATTGGCGGATAGGATCCATCTCATCGTGTGTCCCGATGCAATTGAAGAGTGCCTCCATTTTCGGATATTCCGTTCGGAACCGTCCACTCACCGAACGCGTGTCACCGTCCTTGAATATGGCCGGAACGATGGCCCCTTTGATGTCCTTGCTCAAATACGACGCATGGCCGATGTCGAAGGTGGCGATCTCCGTACTATCGCGTTGCATGATCAAATGCGCCATACCATTCTCGTAGTAGCACAGCGATCCTTCCACCATCAGACGGACCGGGATCGGGCCTTCGTCGTTGATCCGGAAGAGTACTCCCTTGTACGTGAAGCCCCAGATGTCCTTACACCGCACCTTGCGTTCCTTTCCGTCCTTTATGAATAGCAAGGTCCACTGGCCCAAGCTCGGATACAGGTCCACGAAGTCACCAACGGGTTCTCCGATGGGCTTGAAAGGGTCCGGGGTCCGTTCCTTCAAATAGGCATCTGCATCCACATGGAGGTAGGCCTGTGCCCCCGCCACCAGTGCCAACGCGAGCGAAAGCCCGAGCAGACAGCCACGACGTATTGCGGAGGTTATCAACAACATATTGTTGACAAAGTAAACATCCGGATGGATAAGTTGTACGCCTGACCCCCGGATAAAGTCACCCTCTTTCCCTATTCAGCACCGGCCACCACCAGCACGAACTCGCCTCGCGGCTCTTGTGCCGTGAAGTGAGCGACCAATTCGGCCAGTGTTCCGCGAACGGTCTCCTCATGGAGTTTGCTGATCTCGCGAGAAGCGCTCGCCCTGCGATCATCGCCAAAGGCCTCGGCCAGATCGCTGAAGGTACGCACCACGCGGTGCGGACTTTCCAGGATCACCAACGTACGGCGTTCCGCTTTCAATTCATCCAGCCGGGTTCGCCGCCCTTTCTTCACCGGCAAGAACCCTTCGAACACGAAACGATCGCATGGTAGGCCACTTCCGACCAAGGCGGGCACAAAGGCCGTGGCCCCAGGCAAACATTCCACCAGAACCCCGGCGGCCAAAGCCGCACGCACCAAAAGGAAACCGGGGTCGCTGATGCCCGGCGTACCTGCATCGCTCACCATCGCGAAGCGTTCGCCATCGCGCAACCGCTGCACGAGTTGCTCCACCATGCGGTGTTCATTGTGCGCATGGAACGGGATCAAGGGTCTACTGATGCCGTGATGCTGCAACAAACGGCCCGTTACGCGGGTATCCTCGGCGATCACCGCATCCACCTCCGCTAGCACTTTGAGTGCCCGCAGGGTGATGTCCGCCATGTTCCCGATGGGAGTTGGAACAAGGGTCAGTGCGCTCTTCGATGCATGCATGCGGTACGGTCGCAAGTGGATCGCTTGCGGTCACTTCGACTTTGGCTATCCGGTCTTCACCTTTTTAGCAGGATCATTTCAAGCTTGAAACGAATTCCTTCAGCAAGAAATAGAGGTCCGGAAATTCAGTGAGAGGCAAGGTCTCTTCCTTGTCCAGCACATCGTGGTAGGCCGTGATGCCGCCCATGGTATAGATGAAGAGCGAAGGCACGTTGCGCTTCACGAAGGGGCAATGATCGCTGTTGCACGTGGGTCCACGCGGCTTCACTTGCGGCAACAACTGCTTCTTGGTATTGATGGCCACGAGTTGGTCGAAGAGTGTTCGCTCTGCGGTGGCATTGACCACGGTGATGCCTTCATCGCCCGTTCCTAGGATATCGAGGCTCAACATCAGCTTCACCTTGGAGAGATCCACTGGCCGATCCACCGCGCACCACTCCGAACCCACAAGCCCTGCTTCTTCTCCCGCGAAAGCGACGAACAGGATGTTGTCCTTCGGCTTGTTCTTGGCGAACCAGTCCGCCAACGAGAGCAGCATGGCCACACCGCTTGCATTGTCGTTGGCTCCGGGGAACAGGACATCCGGTCCCATGTGCCCTAGGTGGTCATAGTGCGCGCCGATGATGATCCACTTCTTGGTCTTTCCTTTCACCGCACCAAGGACATTGCGCGCCGGGTGACGGGTGATAAGGGTATTCTGCACGTGTAGTGTGACGGTCCCCGAACTGTCCGTGAGCAGGTCGTTGTTCACCAAGAACAGCGGATAGGGCATCGCCTCTTGCGCGACACCCCAAGTGAGCTTGTCCACCCGGCGTATCACCGGACAGAAGTGCATCAGGTCTTGTTCGATGGTAGCGTATTGGGCGAGTGAATCGCGGTTGGTGGTGGCCGGGAAGTGCAAGCACGCCGCTTTGCCGGATAGCACCCCCATGGCCATGGAACGACGTGTCGGTTCGAAGAGGTCCTCCGGTGTCAAATGCACCAGATCGAAGGTTCCGAAGGCTTTCCCAGATGCCGGATCCACGATGAAGTCGACTCCCGGTTCCAGTGCGACACCATCGATGCTGAGGCGCACACTGTCCGGAAAGCTGTTGACGTTGAATTCGAAGGGTTGGAAGTAGTCGGCCTTCACCTTCTCCAATCCCATGCGGGAGAATTGCTGCGCGATCCAATCTGCGGCCAAGCGATCACCACCGGCCACATAGCCCCTACCGTGGAGCGCAGGAGCCGTGAGGTTCTTCACGTACTTGCGGGCATTGCTTCGCACCTTGTCGGCATCTTGCGCGGTGACGCAGAAAGGCCCCAAGAGGAGCACGAAGAGCAGCGTTCTCATGTGTATCGGCGTTGGATCAATTCGGTGAAGGTGGAAAGCGCATCCGGATCGGCGGGTTTCTTCAACTTGGTGAGTACCTCGGTCTCCACGAACAGTTCTGCCTCCTTGAACCCCGGCATTTTGTTCAGTTGTTCAATGGCCTTTTCGTAGGTGATGCGATCGCCGTTGAAAAGTTCAGCCACGAACCAGAATTTATGGCTCAAGGTGATCGCCTTGTTCAGATCATCCACCGCTGCTTTCTCCAATTTCTCGGCGACCGAAGGCGCTTGCTTGTCGCTCTTCTTCGCAGCGCGTTCCGGTGCAGGCTCCATCTTCGGTCCGGGGATCTGTTCCTGCTCGGTGTGTTCGATGGCTTCGATCAAGGAGGTCTGACGTGCAGAAACCTCAGGAGCAGGACGTGTGTCCAAGCGAACGGACCTGTCCATTCCGGGCTCCTCTTCTTGGGCGGTGCTTACTTCGGGCTTCTTCCCGACCGCATGCGCCACGGTGGCTTCCCGGGCTTTGTGGCGCAACACCACCAAACGCTCGTACAACTCCTGCGCGTCGTTGGAGGCCGCTTCCAAACCTTCCAACCCTAAGGTACCAGCGGTCAATCCTTGGTCCGCTTGGGCCAATGCACGGACCAGTTCACTGATCTTCCGGAAGGGCTTGTCACTGCTCATGGGCGGTGTTTTCGTTCCTATGGTTCCCTGCGAAGATCCCTATTTTCGCGGCACGCTCGCCAAACGGTCGCCAAACTTGTGACCACTCCACTCCATGTTCCTGGAACACACCGGACCCAACAGCCCTCGAAAGGGTTGGATCGAAGTGATCTGTGGCAGCATGTTCTCCGGCAAGACCGAGGAGTTGATCCGGCGTTTGCGGCGCGCGGAATACGCCAAACAACGCGTGGAGATCTTCAAGCCTGGCGTGGACACGCGATACGATGCCGTGGATGTGGTGAGCCATGTGGGGACGAGCATTCGCAGCACACCGATACCCAGCAGCAGCAACCTGCTTTTGTTAGCAGGGAACATCCAAGTGGTGGGGATCGACGAGGCGCAGTTCTTCGATGCCGGTCTTCCTCAAGTGTGCGATCAGCTCGCCAATCAAGGCGTCCGGGTCATCATCGCGGGTCTCGATATGGATTTTCAAGGGCGGCCCTTCGGACCCATGCCCCAATTGATGGCGATCGCGGAGTACGTGACCAAGGTTCACGCGATCTGCATGCATTGCGGCGGGTTGGCCAGCTACAGCCACCGCACCACAGCGAACAAAGACCTGGTACTCTTGGGCGAGACCGATAATTACGAACCCCTGTGCCGGTCGTGCTTCGTGCATGCTTTGCAACAAGCCCCATCGGCATGAGCGCTTCCCGGCCTTCACTCCGGACCATCGCAGAAGTCGTTGGTGGATCATTCAACGGCCCATCGGACCCGGTGATCGAACACTTGCTCATCGACTCCCGAAATCCGGTGCCCGGTGATGCGCTCTTCATCGCGCTGAAAGGTCCACGGCACGACGGACATCGCTACATCAAAGAACTCTACGCACGCGGTCTGCGCAACTTCTTGGTAAGTGAAGCACTGGATGGAAGCCGCATTCCGGAGGCCAACGTGATCCGCGTACCCGATACCCTCGTGGCCTTGCAAGCGCTGGCCGCATGGCACCGTGCGCGCTTCACGGTCCCGGTGATCGGTATCACGGGAAGCAACGGCAAGACCATCGTGAAAGAGTGGTTGTTCCAACTGTTGCGGACGGAAGAACGCATCGTGCGGAGCCCGGGCAGTTGGAACAGCCAAGTGGGTGTTCCGCTCAGCATCTGGCAACTCGGTCCGGAACACACGCTGGGGATCTTCGAGGCCGGGATCAGCCTACCGGGTGAAATGGAGAAACTCGAAGCCATCATCCGACCAACGATCGGAGTGCTCACCAATTTGAACGATGCCCACGATGCAGGTTTCGGTGGCGACCATGCGGCCAAATTGTGGGAGAAGACCTTGCTCTTCCAGCATGCTGATGCGGTGGTATACACCGATGATCGCAGTGGTTTGTTCAACGCGATGTCCCGTGACGGATGCGTGATCGCGACCAACGACCCCACCGCCACCGTCAACATCCAAAGAACCACGATCACGGAAGGGTCTTGTCGTGTCGACCTTGTTTTCAATGGGGCCGAACACCACTTCGCGATCCCGTTCAACGATGGCGCTAGCATTGCCAATGCGATCACCTGCATCGCCGTGCTTTTGCACTTGGGCAAGGACCCGGTTTGGATCGATGCACGCTTGGTACAACTGACACCTGTGGACATGCGCCTGCGCACCATGCAAGGCATCCACGGAACCACCTTGATCGACGACAGCTACAGCAACGACCGCAGCTCGTTGGAGGTGGCATTGGCCCATCAGCAGCAGACGGCGCACGGTCGAAAACGTGTCGTGGTGCTGAGCGATATCGCCGAAAGTGATCGCGAACCCGAGGCGCTCTATCGCGCGGTTTCCGAACTGTTGGCGCGGCATGCCGTGGACCTCGTCATCGGGGTGGGTTCGGAGATCTTCGCGCAGCGCGCCTGTTTTCCCAAGAGCACACGCTTCCATCCGGATACCGATGCACTGATCGCCAACGAGGACCCAGAACACTTCGCCGGTGCCGTGGTGTTGGTGAAAGGTGCCCGCCGTTTCGCCTTCGAACGTGTGGTGGAGCGCTGGCAACAACAGGTCCACGGAACCGAGTTGGAGATCGATCTGGAAGCCATCCGGCACAACCTGAACCACTACCGATCGCTCCTTGCACCGGGCGTTCGCGTGATGGCGATGGTGAAGGCCTTCGGCTATGGATCCGGCTCGTTGGAATTGGCTCGGCTCTTTCAACATGAACAGGTCGGTTACCTCGGCGTGGCCTATGCCGATGAAGGCATCGAATTGCGACAGCAGGGCATCACGTTGCCGATCATGGTGATGAATCCTGAACCCGTGGCGTTGGAGACCTTGCATCGCTTCGGCTTGGAAGCCGAAGCGTATGATCAGCGCTCCTTGCGCGAAGCCATTCAAGCATCTGCTGTGATGCCCGCGCCCGTTCACCTCAAGTTGGACACCGGCATGCATCGCCTTGGCTTCTCGGAATCGGAACTGCCTGAACTGCTCTGTGCATTGCGCGGATCGAAACTGAAGGTCGCATCCATCCTCTCCCACCTCGTGGCCAGCGAAGATCCAGGATCCGACACCTACACCCAACAGCAGATCGACGTATTCAAGCGCATGGCGATGGCCATCGGAGAGGTATTGGGATACAAACCGTTGTGGCATATCGCGAACTCGGCCGCCATCCGGCGCTGGCCGAGCGCGCACTTCGATATGGTCCGCCTAGGCATCGGACTGCACGGAGTGGGTGTGGATGCCGCAGAGACCGCCCTGCTGCAACCGACCGCCACCTGGCGCACCCCCATCGCGCAACTGAAGACCTTACGCAGCGGCGATACCGTTGGCTATGGTCGGCGCGGGATCATCTCAGGCGAACGCATGATCGCGACGATCCCCCTTGGCTATGCCGATGGCTTCTCACGCAAGCTCGGAAACGGCGTGGGCCGCGTATGGATCCACGGGCAACCCGCACCCACGATCGGCAATGTGTGCATGGACATGTGCATGGTGGATGTCACCGGTATTGCCTGCCGGGTCGGCGATACCGCCGTTGTCTTCGATGCGCAACACCCTCTTTCTGACCTTGCGCAGGCCTTGGGTACCATTCCCTACGAGGTACTTACCAGTATCAGCCAGCGCGTGAAGCGGGTGTATGTGCGGGGGTAAGTACGCCTGCTGAGAGGTCACAAGACCAGCGGATTTCCAATACCTTCGAGTAGGTACTTTATGAGTGGAGTCGGGCGTGAGACACAACCCAAGTGAAGACCAAGAAACTGATCATTCATTGAGCCATGAGGTCGACTACCTTGTTCATTATCGCGATCCTCTGTTCATGTGGGCTAGCAGCGCAACCGGCGTTCGAGAAGATCTACTTTTCGGGTGGATCGGGGAATTTGATCGAAAGTTCAGATCAAGAACTAATTGTGGGTTTGTCATGGGGCCCAGGCGTGACTCGATTGGACCCTGAGGGAAACGTGCTCGTTTCAAATCACTATTGGAGTAATTCTATTCTGACGCAACAGTCAGTGCAGCGATCTTCTTCGGGCGAACTCATTTTCGTTACTGGATATCACGCAGATTCGTGTGGCGTCCTATTTAATGCAACGATTCCGTATACCTATCCGCTGATCGGAACAATGGACTCTTCAGGAAGCGCAATCTCAATGCACTATTACAGCTTGACTGCAGGGGTCTGTTGGGCTCTGGCTGTAGATCTGGAGATAACTTCCCACAAAGGTGTAATCACTTGGGGAGGGGGTGGAACTGGAATCCAAAGGAGTTTCTTTGCATTGAAAGCAGATTCCCTTGCAGAGGTCGTTTGGGCGAAGCATTTCGACAACAATGGCAGCTTCCAGTTCATCCGCGAACTACCCGGTGGCGACCTGTTGGCGGGCATCAATATGGATTCCGCTGGGGCCGTGGTAGCTCGCATGGATGCGGAAGGGAATTTCCTTTGGTGCAAAAGTTACATTCGGCCAAAAGGTATGGTACATGATGTGGTGATCGAATCGGACGATGCATTCATCATCACTGGTTTTACCGATAGTGTACAAACAACGAACCCCTTCGCCCCACTACCCCCCTCCTTCCAACCAAAGCTCTTCATGATGAAGCTGAATGGGGCTGGTGAGGTGCAGTGGTGCAAAGGATACGAAGGCGCTCCAAACCTTTGGTCCACTCAACAGCCATCGCGGATCGAGCGCGGACAGGACGGCAACTATGTGGTGCTGGCCACTGTTGGGGCGCATACGGACGGGGTGAATTACAACTTCTTCCAACAGCCGTTCTTGATGAAGGCCGACCAGAACGGTGACACGCTTTGGACACGGTCCGTGGCATCGAGTAACTACGCGTATTACACGAACGACCTCCTTGCTTATTCGGATGGAGGCTACCTTTTCAGTGGTGGTATCTGGGGCGAACTACCCGAGATGAATTCAGGTTTGCCATACATTTTCAAGACCGACTCACTCGGGCATTTCTCCTGCCAGGAGGTGGAATATCCGGTCGTGATCACGGATCTTTTTCCGATGGATAGCAGCTTCGTGCTCACCTCGGTGGATGGCGCCACTGCTCATGAAGCTACGGTGATCGACACCACCTTTTCGACCCTTCACGTCTACGATGCTTGCCTGATCACTGGTCTTTCGGCACCCGACATAGAGCGTTATGAAAGGGTCCACCTTCGCCCCAACCCCAACAGCGGTCGCTTTACACTGACCTTCCCAGACCCCTTGCAGGCCGAAAGCTACTACAGCGTATACGACACCATGGGCAAGTTGCTTTTCCAACGCAGGCTCCCCACAGGTGCTACCCAAGAGGAAGTGGATCTATCCGGGTTCTCGCCCGGCACGTACGTGCTGCGCTTCACGGATCGGGATGGCGTTTGCTATGAGCGGGTGGTGTTGGAGTAGCTTCGTGTATGCGCTTCGTTCAGGGACATGATCGCAGGGTCGCCGAGGACGGCAGACCCTGCGGCGGTTTAGGTCTTGCCGGTTCCGAACAACTCCCTTTCGCATTGCGGGCATCTGCCAATGCGTCGATCGGGGGTGAGAACCGCGGCTTTCCAAGCCGAGCCAGCAGCCTAACAGCGTACAAAAGCCCGTCACACCCCGCGATTCCCGTAATTTTGTTGGGAACGCCCTGACCTGAATGATGCGCACTTTCCATGCTTTGGCCTTCGTGGCCCTTTCCCTTGTTGTTTCCACGGCCACGGCCCAAGCTCCGCAGGTGATCCCCGGCGATCTGCTGGTGATGCTTCGGTCCGATGGCTCGGCACAGAAGGTGGCGGAGGATCTGGCCGTATTCAACGGCACTGCCAACGGCCTGCATGTGGAGCGGGAGGTCAGTGCGTCGATGCGTGCGTGGCTCTTGCGCTTCGACCCTCAACGTGCCGACCAAGCCGTGCTGCTGCGGGCCGTGCGGAACCACCCCCACGTGCAATTGGCCCAGAACAACCACCACCTGACGCTACGCGAAGTGCCGAACGACGAACGCTTCGGCGATCAGTGGCACCACCAGAACATCAATAGCGAGGCCGCTTGGGACATCAGTACCGGAGGTCTGACCGCGGACGGGGATACGATCGTGGTGTGCATCATCGAGAACTGCAATCTTCCGCACGATGATCTGATCGCCAATGCCTGGATCAACCACCAAGAGATCCCCGACAACGGTGTGGACGACGATGCCAACGGATATACGGACGACTACCTGGGCTGGAGCCCGAACAACGACGACGACGAGGTGTACGGTGGCAGCCATGGCACGCAGGTGGCGGGCATGATCGGCGCCACGGGAGACAATGAGGTCGGTGTGGTGGGCGCCAATTGGACCGTGAAGATGATGGTGGTCTCCAACAGTGGTGCCAGCGATGCCGGGGTGATCGCCTCGCACAGTTACCCGCTCACCATGCGTCGTATGTACAACGAGACCAACGGTGAGAAGGGGGCTTTCGTAGTGGCGACCAACGCCAGCTGGGGGATCGATGGTGGCCAACCGGAAGATTCGCCGCTCTGGTGTGCCATGTATGATTCACTGGGCGTGCAAGGCATTCTCAATTGCGGCGCTACCGCGAACAATTCCGTGGACGTGGATGTGGTAGGCGACCTGCCCACGGCCTGCCCGAGCGATTTCATGATCAGCGTGACGGCAACGGACATCGACGATGAACGGACCTTTTCCGCCTACGGCCTCACCACCATCGATGTGGGCGCACCTGGTGCCGCTGTCCTGACCACGAACATCAGCGGTGGCTACGGCACCACCAGCGGTACGAGCTTCGCCAGTCCGCTCACGGCGGGCGTGATCGGCCTGCTCTACAGTGCGCCATGCTCCGGCATGATGACATTGGTGAAGGGAGACCCGCAAGCCGGAGCCCTATTCATCCGGGAGAAATTATTCGCTGGTGTGGATCAGGTCGGCAACCTTCCCGGCAATACGGTGACCGGCGGCCGGATCAATGCAGGCACTAGCATGCAACTGATCATGGCCACTTGTGGTGCGTGCCCGGCCCCGTACAACGTGTTCGTACAAGCGGTGGACATCACCAGCGCGATGATCTCCTGGCAGTCCATTGCCGGTTCGCTCTTCGATCTGCGCTTTCGCGAAGTAGGTGCCACGGCTTGGACGGATGTTCTTGGAGTATCCGGCACCAGCTACCTGATCGAAGACCTGATGGGATGTACGGCCTATGAATTCCAGATCCTGGCGCATTGCCAAGAAGAGAACAGCGACCATAGCAATCCTTATACGTGGACCAGCGAGGGGTGTTGTACCGCACCGGCGGGTTTGACGCAAGTGGCTGCGGACGAGAACAGCACCGACCTTGCATGGAATGGCGTACTCGCCGCACAGAGTTTCGATGTGCGGTATGCGGTGGTGGGTGATCCGACCTTCACCGAGATCAACGGCATTACCGATCCATTATTGACCATTGAAGGGCTGGCCTCTTGTACCAACTATACCGTGCAAGTGCGGACGATCTGCGACGGCATCGCCACGTCCTGGTCCACGGCCGTCACGGTCAATATCCCCGGCTGCGGCGCTTGTACGGATCTGGCGTATTGCCCCACGGAAGGCGGCGATTCCTCCGGCGAGTGGATCGAGCAGGTGCAGTTGGCATCCATCGATCACACCTCGGGCAACGACAACGGTTACGGGGATCATACCACCAACAGCACAGAACTGATGGTCGGCGTTCCGATCGCAATGACCTTGACTCCCGGTTTCTCCACCTTCAGCTTCACCGAATGGTACAAGGTGTGGGTCGACTTGGATCAGGACGGGGAACTGGATGAGACGGAACGCGTATTCACCTCCGAAAGCGGAAGCTCTGATCCGGTGAACGGCACCATCACCATTCCTTGGGCGGCCACCTTGGGCTACACCCGATTGCGTGTCTCCATGCATTACAACACCTTGCCCGCGAATGCTTGCCTCCCTTCGTTCAATTACGGCGAGGTGGAGGACTATTGCGTGAACATCATCGCGAACCCCAACGTCGCGATATCGGAAAGACCGTCCTTCGGCGAAGTGGTCTATCCCCAACCGGCCGATGAACGCCTGTTCGTCCGGACCGAGACCTCCTTGCGCGCCATCCACATCTTCGATGGCACCGGTCGGCTGTTGGGTCAAGAGCAAGTTCAGACCACTCCGGTGGTGATCCACACGGCGGACTTGGCAGATGGCATGTACACCTACCGTTTGATCGGCACCGACGGATCCATTGGTCAAGGCCGTTTCATGGTGACACATCTGCGGTGAACAAGCAGTCGGGAAAGAAGGTGTCCGTGGAGCGCACACTACCCCTGACTTCTCTGCGGCTCCCTCTGAGCGGTATAAGCGTGGTGCCCAGAGGAGTTTTGAAGCAATAGCCCTGATCCACACTTAGGCTGTTGCTGATGGCCGGTTTACCTTCGGCAGCACATGACGGGCATTTCGGCGGTGATCATCACGCGCAACGAGGCGCACAACATCGAACGGTGCATCGTGTCGTTGAAAGGTCTCGTGGATGAGGTGATCGTGGTGGATGCCGAAAGCACCGATGCCACACGCACCATTGCCGAACAGGCCGGTGCGCAAGTGATCATCCGTGCATGGACGGATTATACCGACCAGAAGAACTTCGCGAATGCAAAAGCGAAGTCCCCGTACATCCTGAGCATGGATGCGGACGAAGCCGTTTCGCCCGTGCTGCGCGCTTCCTTGCTAACGGCGATCTCCGCTGGATTGAAGGGTGCCTATCAGGTGGATCGGTTGACGAATTATTGCGGCACCTGGGTCCGCCACGGGGGCTGGTACCCCGACCCCAAAGTGCGCTTGTTCGCAAAGGCCGATGCCTGTTGGGAAGGCACCCATGTACATGAAGAACTGCGCCTGAAGAATGGCACACCGATCACGGCCTTGAAGGGCGATCTGCTGCATTACTCCTACCCCACCGTACAGTCCCACGCGGACCGCATTGAACGGTATAGCGAACTGCACGCACGCAAACTCCTCGCGACCGGAAAACGCGTCGGTCCGTTCAAACGTTGGTTCGCACCTGTGGTGAAGTTCATTCAGGGCTACGTGTTCCGCCTCGGATTCCTGGATGGCAAGGCCGGCTGGTCCATCGCTACGCTGAGTGCGCGGGCGGTATCGTTGAAGTACACCAAACTCGAACGCCTCCGTGAGCATTGAGCACATCATCCTCAGTCGAACGGACAGCATTGGCGATGTGATGCTGACGCTCCCGCTCGCCGGCCTGCTCAAAGAACGTTTTCCCACTGCACGCATCACCTTCATCGGACGGACGTATACACGCACGATCCTAGAGCACTGCGCGCATGTGGACCACGTGATCACCTTGGAGGAATTGATGGCCACCGATGCGGCCACGGTCTTGCGGGACCTGCGGGCAGATGCCTTGATCCATGTGTTCCCCAACAAGCACATTGCGCGTTGGGCACGCAGCGCTGGGATCTCCCGCCGCATTGGCACCACCAACCGTTGGTGGCATTGGACCACGTGCAATGAACGCGTGGCCTTCAGCCGCAGGAAGAGCGATCTGCACGAGGCGCAATTGAATGTGAAGTTGTTGGCCCCGTTGGGGATCAGCGAGACCCCGACACTGGATCGACTTGCGGAGCTTTCGGGATTCACGCCGCCAACGGTCGATCCGGAGTTCAGTGCTTGGTATCGCCCGGACCTGCGCACCGTGATCCTGCACCCAGGCTCCAAAGGAAGTGCGGTCGAGTGGGGCCTGCCGAATTACAAACGTTTGATGGAACTGCTGCGCGAAGGACCCTACCTCACTGTGGTAACGGGTACACAGGCCGAAGCCGACCACTACCGCACCGTGCTCTCCTTCGATCATCCAGCGGCGATCGATGCAGGTGGCACACTTTCCTTGGAAGAATTGATCGGTGTGATCGGCGGTGCGCATGCCTTGGTGGCGGCCAGCACCGGCCCTTTGCACATCGCCGGGGCATGTGGCATCCGCGCGATCGGCCTGTACGCATCGCGCCGCCCGATCCACCCCGGACGTTGGGCACCGATCGGTCGTGATGCCCATGCGTTGGTCTTCGATCCGGCCTGCGTGCAGTGTGCTGCCGGGGAACCGTGTACGTGTATCCATCGGATCGCACCGGAGCGCGTGCTCCAGTTGATCGGGGCTTGAACAGGAACCTAGATCGCGTCCGTGGAAGTGGCGCCTTCACCTTCTTGCGCAGGCGATGCAAAGACGAAGAGGCCATAGTACAACCCGAAGAACGTTGCACCGGCCTGCGTTTCAATGGTATCATCGGTCAGGCAAGAGATGCCGAAGATGAAGGCCCAGGCGATGAAGTGTATGCGCTGCCAGGCTCCCAACTGCTTCGCCGGCCACCACCATGCGAACAGCGACCACAACAGACCCAGAACACCAAAGCTGATCCACAGCGTGAGATACTCATTGTGTGCCCGATGCCGCCATTCCGGCGCGAGCGAGGTATGCATGCGCTCGTATTGATCATTGAAGACCTGCTTGGTGTCCCCCGTACCCACGCCGACGAGCCAGTGTCGCTTCGCGATGGCCCAGCCCGCTTTCAGGTATTCCAAACGCATGGTGACCGAGTGTCCGTTCGCTCTCCCATACGCGTGGTACTGGCCCAGTTCGAAGCCGACCTCATCGACCCGTTCCCACAAGCCTGAATACCGACCTGGATCCACATGCGTGACCCCGCTCTCGATGGCGCGGATCTCCGCATCCGTGAGCGCCATCACCGCAAGGCTATCCTTTCGCACCCCTTTGGAAGAAAGGTAGCGCGCCAACGTACTCCATAGCGGATGACCCTGTTCGTCCGTCGCGTTGAGCGAGCGCTTGCTGCGCAAAGGCCATGTTCTTCCCACCTCGTTGGGTGCCCAATAGGTCCACACGAAGGTGCCATTCTCGCGGTGCGGATTCGTGATGTCGTGATGGTAGTATTCTCCACCGGCCGTTCGCTCCATGGTCTTCACCAACTGCTCACTCGGCAACACGAAATAGGATCGAACCACGGGGATGGCGACGGTGATGCAAACAACAGGGATCACCACCAGCGTTGCGCGGACCGCGAGTTTCGCCCATCTCGCCCACCCTCGTGCGGCGCGCCAAAGGAAGACAGCACCGATCACCACCAAGATCAGGACACCCTGCAGACTTCCGAGTTCGTTGATGAAGACCACCGACCATGCCGCAGCAACATATCCCCCGATGCGCAACCCGGTCACTGCACTGGGAACGGTGAGGAAGACCACCACCGCCAAACACAGCAGCATGCTCAGCCGAATGTGGCTGATGAAATACGAAAGCGATCGATAATCCGTGCTCGCCCCATGCAGCACAAGCCCGACCAGCGTACTGGCCACCACACTCCAAGCCCCCAGCAGCAGGACCGTGCGGTATTCAGTTTGTGACAACCTCGGGGATGCAGCAAGCACGACCCCGAAGGACAGAACGGGTAAGAGGATCCGTACCATGTCCAAGCCCCAATCCATGTCCGTGGACCATGCAAGACCAAGGATATGCAGACCGAAGAAGGAAACGAAGACCAACGAAGGTGCCTTGCCGAATGCCCGACCGAACCGTTGAGGAAGATCCCCGCGCACGATGCCCTCCACGAGCCAATTGGCCACCAACAGCATTTGCGCCATGCTCAGAAAGGCCGTGCTCCATGGCAGCAGGATGGCGCACAAGGCCAAGGCCGCAACATGCACGGTACGAAAGACATCGGGACCCCACAACGAACCCGACGCGATGGAGCGCATCCGAACTAGTTACCGGGCTTCACTTGAGTGAGCACCTCTTCATAGCGCGCACTGTTCAACACCTCGATGGACGACTTCACGTAGGGGTCCGTAGCCAGGCTCGCCTTGGCCCTACCCGTCTGGAAGTAGTACCGGCCAACGATCTCGTTACGCAACACTTCCTCGATGTCCGTGCGGAATCGTGTGAGTTCTTCTGTACGGTCCGGTGCCAGTTCATCATGCAGCGCTTCCATCTGTGCTTTCGCATGGTCGTAGTAGCGCTCCTTCTTCGCCTTCTCCTCCAGGATCTTGAACGCGTTCAAGGTCTCGGTATCGTACTCGAAGTGTTCGTCCTTCACGAAATCCACGAACTCTTGATACAATGCATCGCTGACGGAGAAGGATCCGGCAGGTCCGATCTCCGGATGGGCGAGCCGGTACCGCGTTGCGAAATCGAAGAAGAGGTCCTTGCTGTACAAGCCGCCCACCACCTTGGCCAGATCAGGATCCTGCACTTCGATGTCCGGTAACACACCGCGTCCATCGAAAACAGGTCGTCCGTTGCGCGTCTTGAATTCCGCGATGGCCTCTTCCTTCACCTCCTGCACTTTCCCGCTGCTATCGCGTTGGGCGTAATCCAACTTCTGGATGCAACGGCCGCTGGGGATGTAGTACTTCGCTACGGTGACCTTCAGCTTGCTGTTGTAATAGAGGTCGCGTGTTTGTTGCACCAGGCCCTTGCCATAGGACCGCTCCCCGATGACGACCGCACGATCCAGATCCTGAAAGGCACCGGATACGATCTCACTTGCACTGGCGCTATTGCCATCCACCAGTACCACCAAAGGAATGGTGGCATCCACCGGTTCGCTCAAGGTCTTGTAGGTCTTGTCCCATTCGGGGATCTTGCCCTTGGTTTCCACCACCAACTCGTTCTTGGGTACGAAGAGGTTCACGATATTGACCGCTTCACGCAGCAACCCGCCGCCGTTGCCGCGCAGGTCCAGGATCATCTTCTTGGCCCCTTGCTCCTTCAACTCCTTCAAGGCGTTGCGCACTTCCTGACCCGCCGTTTGCGTGAAGCTATTCAGTTTGATGTAGCCGACCTCTCCGGCCGCATCCACCATGCCTTTGTAAGGCACATCGGGGATCTTAATCTCTTCACGTACCAGTTCATGCATCACCGGTTCCATCCCCAACCGTTGGGTGATCACCTTCACTTGGGAACCTGCTTGGCCTTTCAAAAGTTTGCTCACCTCTTCGGTGTCCATCCCTTGTATCCGCCGACCATCCACCTCCACGATCTCGTCACCGGCCCAGATCTCCGCCTTCATGGCCGGATATCCTTCGTATGGGTCGCTCACGAACACCTTGTCTTCCTTGCGCTTGATCAGTGCCCCGATCCCTCCATACTGCCCGGTGGTCATGAAGCGGTAGTCCTCCATGTCGCTCTCGGGGATGTACTGCGTGTACGGATCCAGCGAATTCAACATGGCATCGATGCCGGTCTTCATCAACTTCCCGGGCTGCGTATCATCCACGTAATAGATGTTCAGCTCCTTGTACAGTTCCGTGAAGATCTCGAGGTTCTTACTGATCTCGAAGTAGCTGTCGCCAGCGGAAATGGTGAAGGCCCCACCGGCCACGATGGCGGCACCGGCGAACCAGAGTTTCCACTTGGACGATGACGGGGCGATCTGCTTATCCATGTTGATGCGGGTCTTTGGGGACGGGGTCGTAGCCTTCGCCGCCCCAGGGATGACAAGATAGGATGCGCTTCAAAGTGAGGTAGCCACCACGCCACGCCCCGTGCGTTCGGAGCGCTTCCAAACCGTAGGTGGAACACGTGGGTGTGTAACGGCATGCACCAGGCAACAAGGGCGAGATGAGGTACCGGTACAAATGCACCAGTCCGATCAGCGGAAGGGCCAGTATCCTACCCATGTTCTTTCATCCAACGGTCCAATGCCTTGGTTATTTTCTGCTGGGTCTCGGCCAAGGTGATCGGATCCTTCCCTTGATAGACGAACAACCAAGCGCACTGTTGGCCTTGGGTACGCAAGCGATCCAGAACCGCGTGCTTGTTCATCCGATAAGCTTCGCGCATCAGGCGCCGCTGCCGATTGCGCATCACGGCCAAGCGCATGTATCGCTTGGGGATCGCGAAGGCGACCTGGGCCGAAGCATCGGTCGGTAGCACCATGAGGCTTCCCATCAATTTGAACGGTGGCACATGCACGGCTCGTCCTTTGGAAACCACCGCTTGGATGATGGTTCGACTGGAGAGTCGTTCGTGTTTGCCGAAGGTAGACCGCATAAGAGGTACGGGACCAAGCAGAAGCGACGGGCGGTTCGCCGGGTGACGTGTGGTCACTTCTTCTTGGCCGCTCGTTTCATATAAAGCTCGATGGCACCGGTCATGCTCGGGGCTTCGGGCAAGGGTGCCTCCAGATCCAACCGGTATCCGTTGTCCCTTACAGCCTTCGCTGTGGTGGGGCCGAATGCTGCAATGAGCACACCGTCCTGCTCGAATTTCGGGAAGTTGATCCGTAGGCTCTCGATCCCGCCTGGGCTGAAGAACACGAGCATATCGTACTTCAACCCCTTGAGGTCGCTGAGGTCACTGGCCACCGTTCGGTAGAACACCGCATTGGTGTACCTCACATTGGCCTTTTCCAACAACGCAGGGATCTCGCCCTTCTGGATATCGCTACAGGGCACCAAGTACTTCTCGTCCTTGTGCTTCTTGATCACGTCCATCAGGTCGTGGAAGGTCTGTTTCCCGATGAAGACCTTGCGCTTGCGGTACACGACGTACTTCTGAACATAGTACGCCACGCTCTCACTCACGCAGAAGTACTTCATGCTCTCGGGCACGGTGAGGCGCAACTCCTTGCACATCCGGAAGAAGTGATCCACCGAGTTGCGGCTGGTGAGGATGATCGCACTGTGGTCCAAGATGTTGACCCGTTCTTGCCGGAAATCCTGCGCAGGGACAGACTCCACCTTGATGAAGGGCCGGAAGTCGATCTTCAGACCGTACTTCTTGGCCAGCTCATGATACGGCGATCTCTCGTCGGTCGGAGCGGGTTGCGATACGAGGATGGTCTTGATCTTCAAGGCCGATCGGCTTAGGTGTGGAACAGCAGAGAAGGAGTGCTACGCCAATGATGGAGAACCATCAGAACCGGCAGGATCTCGGCGGCGCAAAAGTATAGAATTATGTATCGAAGTGGGATACCCTCCTCAACCCCGATCCATGCCCCACGGAACCAGCGGTAAAGGAGCAAGGCGGCCAATAGCGATAGCCCCACTACCAAGACCCATGGCCGCCAGTGCGCTTGATAGGCCATAAAGGCCACTAGAGGTAACAACAGTACTCCTGCCAAGATGAAAATGAGGAACCCGGTATAGAGGTACTCCTCCACACCCGGAGCGGCACGCAGCAAACCACCCAACAACCGCAGCAGAAGGTAATGGCCTAGGACCACCCCGGCCACCAGACCGACCAAGAGGGGGAAAGACGACCCATGTCCCGCCAATTGGAGCGCCTGCCACGCAAAAAGCGCTAGAACGGTGGCCCCCACGACCAGCAGCCCAAGGAATGCACGGTCCTGGAGGTCCATTTCCTCGCGCAAGGCATGCCGCCCCAACCGCATGCGGAACATGGATCGGCCCAAGGATCGCCATTTGCGGTGTGAACTCGTATTGATCAGCGCCAGTACCAAGAGCACGAGCAACAGCACCGCAGTGACCCATTCGGCATTCAGCGGGTCAAGGTTCCGCAAATGGTCCGTTCCGCTTTCGTTCCCCATGGCGACGCGAAATTACTGAGTCGGTGAAGAAGATCCGGTCTCGCGTACCCTTGGGTCCAGGGGGGTGAAAGAGTGCGAAAGTGCGAGGGTCCACGGGATCCAGCCCTCGTGCGCTTGTAGGCTCGCAGGAGACCGACCGGTTCTTTCCGGCCACCGAAGTAGTGGGTGTATCCACGCCCCCACCCCTTTACTAGTTTTGCACCGCGAGTTGAGCACCGCGCCTTCGCACATCCGACCCATGAGCACCTCTTCCACTACGACAACGACCACGAACCCCGCTGAAAAGCGCAACACAACGGACCAGTTCCAAGCACATGACCATTATTTGGTGGATGAATTGCTGACCGAGGAGCACAAATTGATCCGCGACACTGCACGTAAGCACGTGAGCAAGCACCTAAAGCCCATCATCGAGGAACGCTTTGAGAAGGCCACCTTCAGCGCGGACATCATCCCAGGGTTGGCCGAGATCGGTGCCTTCGGTCCTATCATTCCCACGGAATACGGCGGCATGGGTCTGGACCAGATCAGCTACGGGCTGATCATGCAGGAGATCGAGCGTTGCGACAGCGGCCTGCGCAGCTTGTGCAGCGTACAAGGCAGTTTGGTGATGTACCCCATCTGGAAGTACGGTAGCGAAGAGCAGAAGATGAAGTGGTTGCCCGATATGGCGGCCGGCAAGAAGATCGGCTGCTTCGGCCTTACCGAACCCGACCACGGTAGCAATCCCGGCGGCATGGTCACCACCTTTCAAGACAAAGGGGACCACTATCTGCTGAACGGCGCCAAGATGTGGATCAGCAACAGCCCATTGGCCGATGTGGCCGTGGTCTGGGCCAAGGCCGAGAACACCGAAGGACGCATCCACGGTTTGTTGGTGGAGCGGGGCATGGAAGGTTTCACTACGCCCACTACGCACGGTAAACTCTCGCTGCGTGCCAGCCCTACCGGAGAATTGGTGTTCGACAACGTGAAAGTGCCCAAAGCGAACCTGCTGCCGAACAAGAGCGGTCTCGGCGCTCCGCTCGGATGCTTGGACAGTGCCCGCTACGGCATCGCTTGGGGTACGCTCGGCGTGGCCATGGAATGCTACGATACGGCCCTGCGGTATAGCCAGGAGCGGATCCAATTCGGCAAACCGATCGGGCAATTCCAGCTCACCCAGAAGAAGCTCGCCGAAATGATCACCGAGATCACCAAGGCGCAATTGCTCACTTGGCGCTTGGGCGTTCTGCGCAATGAAGGCCGCGCTACCACCGCACAGATCAGCATGGCCAAGCGGAACAACGTGATGTTAGGCTTGACCATCGCACGGGAGGCCCGCCAGATCCTGGGCGGCATGGGCATCACCAACGAGTACCCGATCATGCGCCACATGATGAACTTGGAAAGCGTGGTGACCTACGAAGGCACCCACGACATCCACTTGCTCATCACCGGTATGGAGGTGACGGGCTTGGCGGCCTTCAAGTAGTGCGCAGTACCGATCGACTTGTCCAGTTGGCGAACGCACAGATCCTTGTATGCAATTGCGGTTCGCCCCGACCGATCAGGCGAACGGGAACGGTAGTTTCGGTGGATGAAAATTCTGCGTTGGCTGTGCGTTCCGCTCCTATTGTCGGGTCTTGAGGTGTCGGCACAAACGACCTTGACCACCTACTACACCATACCTCCGGTCAACGGCTGCGACGGCCTATGGGCATTTGGACCTGCAAGTGATCTTTGGGGCACGGGTTCGTGCGCGGGTCCGGTCACCTACTTCGTTTCGCCTTCCGGATGTGCCGAATCGCCATTTGGTTGGCCTCCATTCTGGATCTCCGGCGATACCGTTTACAGCAACCTCTGCTCATTGCCCTGCGATTTCCAGACGTGGAATATGGAGGGGGACCTGTGCGCCTATTGTCAGGTACAAGTATCCATTGGTATGAGCGTTTCGGAGGATCCGAACAAGGCGTTCGCTGTGTTCCCCAATCCGCTTGGGACAGACCATGATCTCGTAGAGGTACGGCTCAACGCAGTTGGCAACCACGCATTCGCGCTGTTCGATGCGCAAGGCCGCTTATGGAAGCAAGGCACTCTTCGGAATACGGTCGATCGGATCGATCTGGATGGAATCTTGCCCGGACCCTACATGCTCTGCGTGACCGACCAGGATGGTGTTCGGCGTGCCCTGCGGTTGGTCATCCAGTGAAGGTTCAATGACGAACCACGACCCACTCCTTGCGGTTCAATAGAGCGAAGGCTCTATGTACCGTGCATCGTCCTGAGTCCGGACCCCACTACGGCTTCTTAGCTGGTACCGACTCGTCAGCCACCAGTTTCGGATGGTGTCGCACCTTCACGCACCCACTACCGTTCACGAACGAAAGCGAGCCTACGGGACCGTCGTATCTACGGCCAACGCGTTCTTCCAACGGCTCCAACACCACATCGAACTTCACGGTGCGAACGCTGCTACGTGCCAGGGATGTATGTACAGCATTCCGGGTACTCACCTTCACCTCTTTCGCCAAATGGCCGGGCTTCAAGAAGGCCAAGTAGACTTCGGCCCCATCGGGTACGCGAACAATGAATCGTCCGTTGCGGCGCACTTTGGCGTAGCTGCATCGCACACCGTCCAATTCCACAACAAGGACCAGATCGCCCATGTACCCATCCACTGCGTGTAGCCATCCGGTAAGGACCACTCCCTCTGGCCGAGGTTGCCCGGAAGCACCGAACAATGTGAGACTGAATAGACCGAGAACCGCCACAAGGATGACGGCTTCGATGGTGAGGTCGTGGCGCTTTTTCATGGGACGGGTTCCTTGGTATCCGGAGGTAAAGGTCCGGGGGCACCGCAGGTCTCACAATACCCACAAATGGTGATTTTTCACCCAGCAGAAAGCGCTTAGATCCACTCGCGATCCACTGCGTACTTCACCAACCCAGCGGCACTGCGCACATTGAGTTTCGACATCAAACTCCTTCGGTGCGTTTTCACCGTATCCGCACTGATGAAGAGCGCCGCAGCGATCTCGTCATTCGTGTATTCCAGTGCGACCAATCGAATGATCTCGCGTTCTCTCGAAGTAAGGCCGACATAGGGTCCTGATGGGTCTTTCGAGGTGTGCGCATATCCCTTGTCCACACTCTCTTGGGCCGCAGGACTCAAATACCGTTCTCCGCGAAGCACAGCACGCACGGCCAGCAGAAGTTCATCCTGTGTGCCGGACTTGAGAAAATATCCCGTAGCTCCTTCAATGAGCATGCTGTTGATGTACTCCACGGCATGCAGTTTCGTTACCGCAAGCACCACCACTTTCGGATGGAGTTGATGCATAGCGCGCATGGTATCGATGCCATCCATCACCGGCATGGACACCTCCATGAGCACGAGGTCGCATGGACGGTTCGCCATATGGGCCAAGAGTTCCTTGCCATTTCCGACGATCGCTTCGACCACGTATCCAGATACCGTGGTCAACAGATCGCGTAATCCGACCGCGCTCGGCATACTGGCATCGGCGATGATGATCTTGACCGCGCTCATGGATCCATTTGCAAAACCGGCATGTACACGACCCTAGTAAGGTCCAAGACCGTGGTGCCGGATCGGGTGCGCCACACAAGGATATAGAGATCAGTGACGGGAAACCACCGATCGGCCCTTGTTCCGAAAGCTAAGATATTACCTGATCGGTTCTCCGGTCGGATCCGCCCAACTTCTGCCTTAGCCAGTCCCGCGCATCTTCCTCGGAATCGAACACCCGGACCTCGAAAGCCTGTGGGTAATACCGGAAATAGAATTTGTTGATCGCGCTATTCGCAGCGTCGCGTACCACCACCGCGAGTGCCAAAATGGTGCGTGCAGCACTGTCTTTCCTGTAATGATCCACATTGGCCGCTTCAGGTTCCACCGGTATGGTATCGGGGATCACGATCATCACCGCACAAGGCATACCACCGGATACGGCCCGACGCGCCTTGCGATCCTTTTCGATGGCCGCCGTTGTGAGTCGTGCATTCCGCGCGATGCGTTGTTCGATGAAACCATCGGAAACCAAGGTGATGGTGGCGGTCTTCGTTCGGACCGTACGCCCCCAAGTGCTCATGGGATGCACGGCGTGTAACCGATGGAGTTCGAAGGTTGGATCACGGTGGTGGTCATTCAGGTGTGCAAAGGGGTTGCATCGCTAGAACGACAGGCTGCCGATGCGGTTGCCTCCCATGGCACAGTACCATCCCTATGCGCAGCTCGGAAACACAGGACCAGCCATGGTATCCGCTTTCTTCGGTCGCTTTGCACTTTGGGCCGTGAGCAGCTTGCCCGTACGCTTCTCGGGTCGCGATGGTCCAAGGCTAGCGCAGTACACGTACAACCCGGACTTCAACAATGCTGCATGGATTACGCGCCAACGACCGTTGGGCACATGGCGATGGCAGCAGGTAGTTTTGACCGGCAAAGAACTGCGGTCGGTCGCTGAACCCAAGGGGGAGGTGCGACGTAGAAGCCCCTTATTCCCGTCGGCAAGAATGCTCTTCAACTCCATCGATTTCGCAGTCTTCCTGCCGGTGGTGTTCATTCTATACTGGTTCGTCTTTCGGAGTCTGCGGATTCAGAATGGGTTGTTGCTCGTCTCCAGCATTGTATTCTATGGCTGGTGGGACTGGCGCTACCTGATCCTCGTATTCTTCAGCGCAGGGATCGATTACGTCATGGGGTCTCGCTTGGAGCGGACCGATGACCCAAGAGCACGAAAGGGCCTCTTGTTGATCAGCTTGATCTCCAACCTCGGGCTGCTCGGCTTCTTCAAATACACGGACTTCTTCATCACGAGTTTCAATGATTCATTCACCTTCTTCGGGCACCCCTTGGGTCTGCAGACATTGGGCATCATCCTACCGGTAGGCATTTCCTTCTACACCTTCCAAAGCCTCAGTTACACCATCGATGTGTACCGACGCCATCTGAAGGCTTCAGAAGACCCGGTGGAATTCTGTGCCTTCGTGCTCTTCTTTCCACAACTGGTGGCCGGACCTATTGAACGCGCCGCGAAGTTGCTTCCACAGTTCGCGACACCACGCGTCTTCGACATTGCTGTCGCCCGGAATGGTGTGCGCCAGATCCTGTGGGGCTTGTTCAAGAAGATCGTCGTGGCGGACAATTGCTCACAGATCGTGAACCAATTGTACGCCGATCCTTCCGCGCACACGGGCAGCACCATGGTGTTGGCCACGATCCTCTTCGCCTTTCAGATCTACGGTGATTTCAGTGGGTACAGCGATATCGCGATCGGAACGGCGCGACTATTCGGATTCGACCTGATGCGCAACTTCGCGTACCCCTACTTCTCGCGCGATATCGCCGAGTTCTGGCGGCGTTGGCACATCAGCCTCAGCACGTGGTTCCGCGATTACGTGTACATCCCGCTCGGAGGGAATAGGGGGACCAAGGCATTCGTGGTGCGCAACACCATGATCCTATTCCTTGTCAGTGGGTTCTGGCATGGCGCCAATTGGACCTTCGTGGCCTGGGGTGCGATCAATGCGATCTTCTTCCTTCCCTTGGTGCTCTTGAACAAACACAAGAGCAAGACCGGGACCGTTGCGGAAGGTCGCCTACTCCCTTCACTTGGAGAAGCGTGGATGATGCTTTCCACCTTCCTGTTGGCCTGTTCCGCATGGGTCTTCTTCCGCGCCCAAAGCATCGAGGAGGCCTTTGATATTTTCGGTCGCATCGGTTCTGCATCGCTCTTCACGGCACCGGAGATCACCAGCAAACTCACCCTTGGGATCTCCGTGTTGGGGATCGGGATCATGCTCCTGTTGGAGTGGATGAATCGCGAACGGCAGTACGGCCTTGAAATGGACGGTCGTGCGGTACAGCCAGTTCGCTACGCCTTGTATTACGCCTTGATCGGTATCATCATCGTTTGCGCTCCACCGGGTGGCGGCGAGTTCATCTACTTCCAGTTCTGATGACCGCGCGCAAGTTCCTCGTCCAATGCACCCTGCTAGCTCTGCCCATCGCCATGCTCTTTGCATTGGTGGCTTGGGTGGACCCCTATTCACTCTATGGAACCGGCGGACCCATCCCGCGTGAGCTGAAGGAAAAGAATCTATACCACAGCGGTCGCACCATGCCCTTCAGTAATACGATGTGGAAGTTGATCGACTTCCGCAGGACACCAAGCCCGAACATCCTTCTCGGTGATTCGCGCCTTTCGCGCTTCGATGTGGATAGCCTGCAACATTTTACCGGAGACAGCTATTTCAACTTCGGCATCCCCGGTGGGAATTTCGTGACGATCGATCGGCTGTTCCACTACGCGGATAGTGTGACCGAGTTGAAGCACGTGGTGGTGCAAGTGGCGTTCCGAGGCATGGAAATGCACCAGAACTTCGATAGTTACGAGGAGCCACGGATGATCCTGGAAAAGCCTTGGTCGTATGTCCATAACCGAAGAGTGATGGAGGCCGCTGGATTGAATTTGGTGAGCAACTACTTCCCATCGCTTCTCAGTTACGATGTGCCCGGAGCGGGGAATTGGGAAATGGTGCTTGCCGCCGAAAAGGAAAGTGCCGAGCATTTCGTGATCGACACCACCGTGTATGGCCGCCTTCAGAAGATCGCCGATCGTTGCCATGCGGAAGGTGCTGATCTCATTTTCGTTGAGTACCCAACGCACCCCGACCTGCAGCACATCATGTCCGCCGCAGGACTTGGGTCGGAACGTGAAGCATACTTGGAACGGCTGCGTACCATGGCCCGCGTGATCGATCTGGACCAACCCGGGCTGTTCCCCAGTGACCGCAGCTTCTGGCGAGACCCACTCCACCTTACCGTGGATGCACAGCGCATGTTGATCCCGCATATCTGGGGATCGCATTGATCGATCGAAAAGCAAGTGCCAGCGTTGCGGGTCAGTGCCGGGAGTTCTTCTCCCAACCCCAGGCCAGGTCCAAGCCAAAGCAGAATGTGCCTTTGAGGAGGTCGTAACCCCCGTTGCCGATATCGGCATTGATGGACCCGCCACCCATGTTGTACTGTCCGCCCACGTGCAGGTCGGCGTAGAACCGCTCTAAACCACCGCGCACTCCCATGCGCAAGCCCACAGGTACAACCACCGCATTCTCCAACGACCCGAACCGCCGAAGGCCAACGATAGGCCCCAAGTAGAACGAGCCATTATCGTTATCGCTGAAATGGAATGCACTGTGGTAGGTCAGCACGAAGGATCCGGATCCCAAGGCATACCGCAATTGCACGCCGTAGGACAAGCGCTTCTCCAGATCATGGTCATAGCCGAGTCCGAGGTGGGTATCCAGCTCGACACCCGAACCGTACTTCAGCACCGGCTCGTAATTCCAGAGCACCAACCGGACCCCACCCTGTGCCGCTGCGGATAGGGATGCCCAAAAGCCGAGAAGGGCCAACGCTCTCATCCCGTCAAGAACGGAAGAAATAACGCGGGAACTGCGGATCGGCCGCGCGAACCGTTCCGCTAGGTTTCTTCATCGTAAAAGATCCGGTAGAATTTCCGCCCGCGATCGTCCACACCTTGCTCGATCCGGTTGCGATCGCCGTGGATGTAGATGTGGAAGTTCTTGTCCAGCTTGATCACGCTCTTGAAAATGCGTGCTTGGCGTTTCACGGCTTGTGACGAGATCTCGAAATTCTGCATGATCTCCACGTCGTTCTCTCGTTGGAAATCCTGACCGAATTTCTGGAACCGCTGGATCACCCCTTCTTCCTGGAAGATCTCTTGCTCGAATGCTTCTTGATCGTACTCGCCGTTCGTTTTGAAGTATTGTACCGAGCGATTGAGCAGATCGATCTGGTCCGCTTTGCCAATGGGATAATCGTGCGGCAACTGTTCGGTGATGAAGGACTTGGTGAGTTCCAGCATGTGGCTGGTGCTGTTCACGTGATCCTTCTTGGGTCGTAGGCCGATGAAATCCTGTTGCCAGTACGTGGTGTGGTCATTGTCGTCCACCACGAACAACGTCGGTGCATCGTCCGTGAAGACCACCAAGCACGCTTTGTTCGGTTTCGCATTGCCGATGCCAAGCTTCAACCGTAGGTCGATGGAACCGCCTTTGTGCTTGGATTCCAGGAAGACCTCCTTCTCGTCGAACTTGTAGATGCCGATCGCTTCATACTCCCGTAGCCCAAATTCGAGCTTTGCGAACTTCACCACGAAAAGGTCACCGGGCTTGATGTTGTGGTGTTGCGATGAGCCGATCAAGTGACGAGCGATATCGCGCGACCGATCCACGAGATCCTCCCCCGCACAGATCGCGTTGCACAGCCCATGCAACGCATTGTACTCCACGCCTGCGGCATGTGTGAATTCAAAGGTCTGCGAACTGTTCATGAACGGCTTCAAGAACAATTTGCGCAGGAATTCCTGCTCTTCGTCGCTTTGCAACAGCTCCGGTCCATCACCGAATACACTGTCCGCCTCTGTGGTCTTCACGTGGTGGAGTATGAACTCCCCGAC
>Ga0209063_1000364_pt1 | contig 33571 bp, 31 predicted proteins | sample KloWWTmeKNB19Kit_FD_187177 | JGI IMG/M metagenome (GOLD analysis project Ga0209063, IMG submission 187177) | Active sludge microbial communities from Klosterneuburg, Austria, studying microevolution and ecology of nitrifiers - Klosterneuburg... | ecosystem: Engineered > WWTP > Aerobic digester >... | reverse complement strand
CTTTATGTATCCGGTGTTCGGGAATGTTTTTAATTAATATTTTTTCAACTGCCAAAAGAGTAGATGCTGTTTGCGGAACTAACCCAAGCCTTTTACTAACTCTGAAAACATGAGTGTCAACAGCCATATTAGGTTGATTGTCTACAACTGATGTAATAACGTTTGCTGTTTTTCTACCAACTCCAGGAAGTTGAATTAATTCATCAACCGTCATTGGAATTTGTTCATTGAAATCGCTTACAACTTTTTGTGCCATTCCAATAAGATGCTTTGTTTTGTTATTAGGATAGGAGATGCTTTTTATAAGTGGAAACAAATCATCAAAAGTTGTTTTACTTAATGATCTTACATCAGGGTATGTTTTAAAAATTGCAGGCGTAGTAAGGTTTACTCTTTTATCGGTGCATTGGGCCGAAAGAATGACGGCTACTAATAATTGATACGGGTCTTTAAATGCTAGTTCGGTTTCAGCGACCGGCATATTTTTTTCGAAATAATCAATAACAAATTTGTATCGTTCTTTACGAGTCATGTTGCAAGATAATGGCAACGGATAAAACTTAGCAGAATTTTAATATCGGAGTTGCAATAAAACAAAAAGCATCCTGAAATATTCAGAATGCTTTCTGGTTTAAAAATATTTTTACTAAACAGCCTCGGCTTGTTCTCTTGCATGATTAAGTACATTTAGTACTACTTCAGTGCGGGGCGATTGAGTGATTTTGTCGAGCCTTTTCATTGATGCAATAAGAACTTCAAGTTTTTCACGAAGTGTCCAGTCTCTTTGAAGAGCAACTGTAATAGCTTCGGTCTTTTCAGATGAAGTTTCTTTGTACAAATACAATAAAAGGTCTTCGGGTGTAAAGTTGGTCATTGGCGAACCGGTTAATTTGTCCAGAAATCAGATGTTAATGTCCTTGGTAGTCGTTATCTAAGAATGTCCAGATTATTAACGGGGGTAGGGTTGCCTTATTGTGTCTTAGTGGCTAATTCTTTGAATTATCGGACTTTTCCGATATCAGAAACAGTTCTTCATTATCTCTTTTCATAAAGTATTTTTCCCTGGCATATTTTTCCAAAGTGGCCGGATTGTTCTTAAGTGCCTCTAACTCTTTGCGTTCTGTAGCTATTTCTTTGGTGTAATGTTTTTTACTATGTTCTAATTCTCTTAATTCTTTACGACGGTCCATTTGAGCGAAAAAGTCGTTTTTATCTAAAAAAAGAATAACAATGCCGAAAATGGAAAGCGATAGAAAGTATTTGTTTTTGAGAAAGGCGGGAATATGGTTTAATAATTTCATAATGGATATTTAACTGAAATTTTGAATTCGGAGGTCTGATGTCAGACCTCCGAATTCAAATATTATTTTCCAAATTTAATCTTTCCTTTTGGATAATAAGCTGAGCTTCCTAATAATTCCTCGATCCGGATAAGCTGGTTATACTTTGCCATACGATCTGAACGACTGGCTGAACCAGTTTTAATTTGTCCGCAATTCAATCCAACGGCTAAATCTGCAATTGTATTGTCTTCTGTTTCTCCACTGCGATGACTCATGATTGTATTGTAACCATTGTGTTGCGCCAATGTAACTGCATTAATTGTTTCTGTAATGGTGCCTATCTGGTTTACTTTTACTAAAAGAGCATTAGCAATATCTTTATCAATTCCTTGCTGCAAACGGGTTACGTTCGTTACAAACAAATCATCACCTACTAACTGACACTTATCTCCAACGGCTTCAGTCAACATCTTCCATCCATTCCAATCATCTTCTGCCATGCCATCTTCTATAGAAGCAATCGGGTATTGTTTTACCCAGCTAGCCCAATATTTAACTAATTGTTCACTGCTCATTTCTTTACCACTGCTTTTATGGAATACATATTTTTTCTTTTTACTGTTCCATAGTTCGCTATTGGCAGCATCCATAGCAATTACTATCTGCGAGCCTGTTTTATATCCTGCTGCCTGAATAGCTGTCAATACTGTTTCGATTGCTTCTTCATTGCTTTGAATATTTGGTGCAAAACCACCTTCATCACCTACATTGGTGCTAAAGCCTTTTTTCTTTAGTACAGTTTTTAAGGCATGGAAAATTTCTACTCCCCAACGAAGTCCTTCACTAAAAGATGGGGCACCAACCGGCATAACCATAAATTCCTGGAAGTCTATTTTATTATCTGCATGAGCACCACCATTTAGAATGTTCATCATTGGAATTGGTAATGTCTTTGCATTCGTTCCGCCGATATAACGATACAATGGCAATGCGGCTTCTTCAGCAGCAGCTTTAGCAACAGCCATACTTACGGCGAGTATTGTATTAGCTCCTAATTTTGATTTATTTACTGTGCCATCCAATTGAATCATCAATTCATCAATTCCCGTTTGGTCAGCAACATCATTACCTAGCAAAACAGGAGCAATAATGTCGTTCACATTTTTTACAGCTTTTAAAACGCCTTTGCCTAAATATTTTTTCTTATCGTTATCTCTAAGTTCTGCTGCTTCGTGAATGCCGGTACTGGCACCGCTAGGTACTGCTGCACGGCCCATAGCACCTTCATCGGTTATTACATCTACTTCTACTGTTGGATTACCTCTTGAATCAAGAATTTGACGGGCAAAAATTTCTGAAATGTAACTCATGGTGTTTAAATGAATTTTAAGATGAATGAATCTTTCAATGGCAGGTAATCGTTTTGCAAAGAAACGGTTTTCAATTGTAGCTACAAAAAGCTGAAACAGGTCTATTATTGAAGGCTTGAATCCTACTTTAGTGGTAGTAGCCACCTATAAAATTGCCTTATCTTTAAAAAAAATAATAAACCATGCGACTTATCCTTATCACCTTTTCATTGGCTTTGTTTGCCTTATCTACAAACAATATTCAAGCTCAAACGACTGCTCCAAAATTGGTTACCACTGTTGAAGGCATAAAAGAATTCGAACTTAAAAACGGATTAAGAGTGTTACTTATTCCGGATAATTCAGAAACAAATATTGCAGTTAATATTGTCTATAAAGTCGGTTCTCGCCACGAAGGTTATGGAGAAAGTGGCATGGCTCACTTGCTTGAGCATATGTTATTCAAACAATCTGGAAAATTTACAGATATAAAAAAGGCAATTGCAGATAAAGGTGCATCGGCAAATGGCACTACTTGGTATGACAGAACTAATTATTATGAAATATTGTCTGCATCAGATGAAAACCTTCGCTGGGCAATAGATATGGAAGCTGACAGAATGATTAATTCTAAAATTCTTCCCGAGGAATTAAAAAAAGAATTTAGCGTAGTAAGAAATGAATTTGAAATAGGAGAGAATAGTGCAGAAAGGGTTTTACAGGAAAGAGTGCTTTCTTCAATGTATCTGTGGCATAACTATGGCAAATCTACCATCGGCAGTAAAGAAGATATTGAAAGAGTGAAAGCCCCAAGCCTTAAACAGTTTTACAAAAAATATTATCAGCCTGACAATGCAGTTTTAGTTATAGCTGGTAAGTTTGATGAAAAGAAAGCATTGAGTTATGTGCAACAATATTTTGGCCCGATTCCAAGGCCAACCAGAAAGCTGGAACCTCCTTATACCGTAGAACCGCCACAGGATGGTGAAAGAAATGTAACACTAAGTCGTACCGGTGATATACAACATATTGCATTGGCTTATCACACCCCACCACTTGCAGATAACGACTTTGCTGCTAATGAGGCACTACTTGAAGTAATAACTAACAATCCTTCAGGAGTATTGTATAAAAAATTGGTAGAAACGAAAATGTCTTCGGGTTTATATGGTTACTCCCAGACACTATACGATCCTGGGTTTTCTTATTTTCAGGTGGATGTGCCAATGGATAAAAGCATTGATAGCGCAAAGCATGTTTTACTTACTACATTGGATGAGGTTAGTAAAATGAGTTTTACAGAAGAGGAATTGACTCGTTCAAAAAATATTTTGCTTAAGAATATAGAAGATTTGAATAGTAAAACAACTGATCTTGCGATTCAGCTTACTGAATATATTGGTGCAGGGGATTGGCGGCTTTGGTTTTTATCTAGGGATAGAATTGAAAAGCTAACTGTTGCTAATCTAGAAACAGTTGCTAAAAAATATTATAAAAAATCAAATCGTACTGTTGGTGCTTTTGTTCCTGATCCCAAACCAGACCGAGTTGTTGTTGCCGAAACTCCCGATATTAAATCTTTACTAAATAATTATAAAGGAAAAGAAGTAGAAGCTCAAAAAGCCGCATTTGAAAACACCATAGATAATTTTAAAAAGCATACAGAATATGGCATATTGCCAAATGGAGGTAAATATGCTTTGCTTGAAAAGCCAACAAAAGGCGATAAAATTGATGTAAGTATTGTAATGCGTTTTGGTGATGAGAAAAGTTTGTCAAATAAAAATGAAACAGCTTCTTTGCTCGCCGCAATGTTATCTACAGGGACAACTACAAAAACGAAAGAGCAGATATATGACGAACTTGATCGCATCAAAACCAACATATCGTTTAATGGTGGGACAGGGATATTGTCAGTAAACATTAGCACAGACAAAAAAAATCTTCCAGCAGCAATGGCTCTTTTCGACGATATGCTAAAAAATCCAAAATTTGATAAAGCAGAGTTTGATAAATTAATACTGGAGACTAAAGCTACCTATGAGAAAAATAAAAATGAACCAGACTATCTAGTTTCTCAAAAATTATTTAAGTCTTTATCAGCATATCCGAAAGGTCATCCATATTATGTTTCATCTACCGATGAGATGCTAGAAGACCTTTCCAAAATTAAACTTGATGACTTGAAAGAATACTATAAAGATTTTTATGGAGCTAATCATTCTTCTTCAGCTTTTGTAGGAGAACTTGATAAGGTGATCATAAAAGAGTTTCTGAAGAAGTCACTTGGTGGATGGAGTAGTAAATCATCCTTTGAAACAGTTGAGCCAAAATATTTTGAAGTAAAAGGAAAAACCGAAACGATTAATACACCTGATAAAACAAATGCAGTTATGTTGGGTGCAATGAATCTGAATATCTCTCGTAAGCATCCAGAATATGCATCTGTAGTTATGGCAAATGAATTGTTAGGTGGCGGAGCTTTTTTAAATTCAAGAATTCCTCAGCGATTAAGGGAAAACGAAGGTATGAGCTACGGTGCGGGAAGTTATATTGATGTGGATTATAAATACAATGTTGGAAGCTGGGGAACCTATGCTTACTTTAACCCAATATATAAAAATAGGTTAGACTCTGCTTTGCAGGATGAAGTAAATAAAGCTATCCAAAAAGGATTTACTGCCGACGAATTGAAGAAAACAAAAGCTGGGTATGCAGAACAAACAAGAACTTCGCTGGGCAATAATGCATCAACAGCGGCTACCCTTAGTTCGTTCTTGATTAATGACAGGGATTTGTCGGAGTATACTCAATTTGATAAAAAGATTAATGACCTTACGCTGGAACAAGTAAATGCAGCGATGAAAAAATATTTTGACAGATCGAAACTTGTAACAGTTTTCGCTGGTGATTTTGAAAAAGGAAAAACCGAAAAGCCGGAACAAAAGAAAGGTTTTTAATTCGTCAGTGTTTTAAAAATATTTTCCAGGCTTTGGTTTTCGCTTTGAAGCGAAACAATATTCAGATTTTTATCAAGTGCCAGTTGCAGAATTTGTTTTTTTACAGATTCTGCATCTGAGCATTGAATATTGAATATGGAACGTTGTATGTTTTTTACAGCTAAAACATTATTTAAACTGGTTAACAAAGCAGTGTCAACGGCTTCTTTAAATTCTACTTTTACAGAATGCTGTGTGTTAGATACTTTTTGAAGATTACTTAGTTTGTCATCTGCGACTAATTGACCGTTATTAATAATAATAACCCGGTCGCAGATAGCCTCTACTTCCTGCAGAATATGCGAAGAGAATAAAACTGTCTTATTTAATCCTTGTTTTTTAATAACGTCTCTTATTTCTATTATCTGATTCGGATCGAGGCCTGAAGTTGGCTCATCTAATATCAAAACTTCCGGATCATGAATAAGTGCTGCTGCCAAACCAACTCTTTGTTTATATCCTTTTGATAGTTGCCCAATTTTTTTCTTGCTTTCAGCTGAAAGACCTGTTAATTCAATTACATTATTTATTTTTTGTTTTGCATCTTCAACTTTATGTACTTCGGCTATAAAAGCTAAATACTCTTTTATGTACATTTCATAATACAATGCATTTAGCTCTGGCAAATAACCAATTTTCTTTTTTGTTGCTAGCGGATCTTCGGTCACATTAATGCCACATACAATTGCTTCGCCACTTGTTTGTTGCAGATAACCAGTTAAAATTTTCATGGTGGTGGATTTGCCGGCACCGTTGGGTCCGAGAAACCCAACTATTTCTCCCTTCTCAATTTTAAAGGAAATATTATTTACGGCTTTTTGCTCACCATATGTTTTCAGTAGATTTTTTACTTCGATGGACATATAGCAAACCTACATAAAACTTTAATTGCTAATACAAAATGATAAATAAGGCATTCGATTAATTATCAAAAGAAAAATAACTTTGGAATATGGCAAGAATTGTTGTATTATCTTTGACTTATTCAGCAGTATGATTTTTTTTTATTCTTCATATTAACCTTTTGTTTTGTAATGCAAAGCTCAGGTTCTGCCAGTTTCATCAAGACGCCAATTAAGCAAACGGAAAAGATGTCCGATGATACGCCAAAAGAAGAAGTAAAGGAATTTGCTGACGGCAAAAATGAGCATGACAAGATATTCGGTCATGAATATTTTGTAATAGAGTTTATGCAATCATTTTATGGTAAGTTTTAAAATATACAATTACACCCTTCTGGAATTTATGCTGAACCATTCTTGGCTCCCCGGGTTTAGCTAAATAAAAAGATAGGTCTGCAGCGAATATTTTTTCTGATTTTAATTTGATAATAATTGAGCGAAACGAGTAGATTTTATCTGGCATTTTAAAGCTATTATAATATTCGATTTTTTATTCCATTCTAACATAAAACAGATAGATGAAAATATTTAAGTTTACCAAGGGTGATTTTTTTGGTGGTGTTACTGCCGGTATTGTAGCCTTGCCATTGGCATTAGCTTTTGGTGTGCAGTCTGGACTAGGTGCTGCTGCGGGATTGTATGGAGCAATTTTTCTTGGATTGTTGGCCGCCATTTTTGGAGGCACTCCGTCACAAATAAGTGGCCCTACTGGTCCGATGACGGTTGTATCTGCAGCTACGGTGGCATTATTTATTAGCCAATCAACAGACGGAAGTGTGGCTTCAGTTATGGGTGCTATAATTGCAAGTTTTGTATTGGCAGGCCTTTTTCAAGTATTGATGGGGATGCTTAAAATTGGTTCACTGATCAAATTTATTCCTTACCCTGTTATTTCAGGGTTTATGAGTGGAATAGGCGTTATAATTATTTTACTTCAACTATTTCCCGCAATTGGACAAGCTTCCCCACAAAAAACTATTGATGTAGTAAAGGAAATTGTTCCTGCGCTACAAAATATTAACCCATGGGCAATCTTATATGCGGGACTTACCATATTAATCATTTACCTATTTCCAAAAATTACCAAAGCAGTACCGAGTACCTTAGTAGCGTTGCTAGCAGTAACAGGTCTTTCTATTGTTTTAAATAATTCTGTACCGATTATTGGAGATATACCTCAGGGCTTGCCACCCATTCATCTTGAAGGAATTTTAGCTATAAAGCCGGAATTCTATCAAATGATACTTGAAGCAGCTGCAACATTAGCAGCACTGGGAGCCATTGATTCATTACTTACTTCTGTGGTGGCAGACAATGTAACCAAAACAAAACATAACAGTAATAAGGAGTTGATTGGGCAGGGAATTGGAAATTCAGTGGCCGGCATTTTTGGCGGACTACCAGGTGCTGGCGCCACGATGCGAACCTTGGTAAACATCCGCTCGGGCGGAAGAAATAGAATTTCCGGAGTAATCCATGCATTGGTACTGGTGATAATTTTATTTGGGGCAGGAAAATATGCAGCCTTGATACCTAAATCTGTTCTTGCTGGTATTCTGATTACTGTCGGAATTGGAATTCTGGATTATAAAGGTTTCAGGCACATTGCTAAAGTTCCCCTTCCGGATGCAATCGTAATGATTATTGTATTACTCGTTACTGTTTTTCTGGATTTGTTAGTTGCAGTTGGAATAGGGATGGTTATTTCTTCTTTTATATTCATGAAAAAAATGAGTGAGATATCAGAAGAAAAGACCAAAGTAAAAGAGATGGGTGAATTGCAAAGGGAAGAAGGGTGGAGTGATGAAAAGATGCCGGCTTATGTAAAGGACAATGTTTTAGTTAAACATCTTGATGGTCCATTGTTTTTTGGATTTGATGGTGGGTTTACTGCTAGTGTTGAAAAATTAAAGGATATAATGTTTGTTATTATCAGAATGGAGAAAGTGCCTTATATAGATCAATCGGGTTTGTATGCGTTGGAAGATGCTATTCTTTCGCTAGAACAAAAAAATATACAGGTACTGCTAACTGGCTTGCAACAGCAGCCTAAAAACAGATTGGAGAAGATAAATCTTATTCCTGATTTAATTCGTAGGGACAATATTTTTCCTACTTTCAGTGAATGTGTAGATTGGTTGAGAGATAAATGCCCGAAGTAAGAAAAAGAAGTGAATAAACTAAAACATCCCGGCCTGTTCAAAACGAGACGGGATGTTTTATTATTATTAATTAAAGATCATCAAATTCATATAATGGGTCAATATGAGTTCCTGCTTTCATTTCAAAAACAGGGTTTATCACTCCATCTTTCAGGCCATATACCCAGCCATGCAGATCTGGGCCGTTACCTTCTTTCCATGCCCGCTGAACAATGGAAGTTTTTGCCAGGTTCATAACCTGTTCTTGAACGTTTAACTCAACAAGCCTGTCTATACGGCTTTCTTCACTTTCAATTGCATCTAACTCATCTCTATGTATACGGTAGATGTCTTTAATGTTGCGAAGCCACATATTTAATACCTGCTTTAAATTATGATTACTAGTTGCGGCTTTCACCCCGCCACATCCATAGTGTCCGCACACAATTATATGCTTCACTTTTAAGTGATGCACTGCATATTCTAAAACGCTTAAAACATTTACGTCGGTATTCACAACGAGATTAGCAATATTGCGATGAATAAAAATTTCACCAGGCTGTGTTTGTGTTATTTCATTGGGTGGAACTCGACTATCGCTGCAACCAATCCATAGGAATTCCGGCGTTTGTACATGTTGGAGGTCTTTGAAGAACTCGGGCTCAACGATGATTTTTTCATTTGCCCATATCTTATTGAGGGATAGTAATTTTTCGTAAGAATGCATACTCTTTTTTTAAAATTATAAAATTATTGTTTGTTTGAAATAGTTATTTCTTTTTCATAATTTCTTATAAAAGAGGCCTTATTGCTCGAATTTTCAATGAGTTTAAATGAAAAACCCTGCTTTTTATGCTGGCTATGTTTAAATTCGACATTGATATTTTTTAACGGAGCATGGAGAATAAAGTCCTCGATTGTCTCTACTACATCTTTATCTATAAAATCCGCTCTTGTAATATCAATTATCACAGAAGAGTTTGGAGGAACCTTTTCCAGTTTGTTTTTTATAATGGGTTTGTTAAGGAAAGACACATCCTTTCGTAATCTGAATAAATATTTATTTTCATCATGTACTACAAATACGGCTGTCTTAAAATTACTTCTGATGATGAAAAATAAACCTACGCCAATACCTATAATCACTCCCTTTAAAAGATCTGTTGTCAAAATAGCAATAATGGTAATTACAAATGGTAAGAATTGATCCAGACCTTTTTTGTAGAATGATTTAAAGACAGATGGCTTTGCTAGTTTATATCCTGTATAAATAAGTATTGCTGCTAATGCTGTTTTGGGAATTAAATTTAATAAGAATGGAATAAATGCAAAAGATAACAATAAAAAAATTCCATGATAAATAGTTGACATTTTTGTTTTAGCACCGGAATTTACATTGGCAGAAGAGCGAACAATAACACTGGTTACGGGTAATCCTCCTATCATTCCGGAAACAATATTGCCAATGCCTTGAGCTTTTAATTCTCTGTTTGTTGGTGTTACTCTTTGATAAGGATCCAAGTCATCAACTGCTTCAATGCTTAACAAAGTTTCTAAGCTAGCTACCAATGCCAGTGTAACTGCAATAATTAATACATCACTGTTAAACAGATAATTCCAATCAGGCAATGCAAAAAAGGAAAAGAATTCATTCGTTGAATTTGCTACTGGTATTATTACCAAGTGTTCATCTGACAAAGCTGCAACAGGATTGGATTGCATAAAAATTGCATTGATTCCAACACCAATAAACACAATAATTAATGGTGCAGGAACAAACTTTATAAATCCTTTTTTGCCGGATACAATTTTTTCCCAAGCAAAATGAAATAACAGACAAATACCTCCAATCAATATAGCTGTTGAATTAATATTGGTAAATGAGTTAATAAAGTTGGAGAATAAATTTCCAGAAACCTGTTTTACTCCTTCATCTGATTCAAATTGAGAGTCATCGCCTAATAAATGCGGCACCTGATTTAAAATTAGAATTAAACCAATTGCTGCTAGCATTCCTTTAATTACACTATTCGGAACATAATCGCCGATAATTCCGGCTCTACAAAAGCCAAGTATTAGCTGAATAGCACCGCCTAAAACAACGGCAACAAGAAATCCTTCAAAAGAACCAATGGTTGCAATGGCCGCAAACACAATGGCAGTAAGGCCTGCAGCTGGACCACTTACACTTAGATGCGAACGGCTGGCAAGGCCAACAACAATTCCACCGGAAATTCCTGCAATAATGCCACTAAGAGGTGGAGCTCCGGATGCTAATGCAACGCCTATACACAATGGTAAGGCAACAAGAAATACGACAACCGATGCTGCCAAGTCATTGGGCAGACCTTTTATATAGTCTTTTGCCCTGGGACGTGGAGACATAAATAATAATTTTTATTAATTTAATAAATTGAATTAGCCCTGTTTGAAAACAGAGCCTTATTTGTAATCAGAAAAATCGGAATTAATAAAAATCGAAATCCGGCGGAGGGGAGACTAGTTCGCCGTGAAAAGCTAAATAAAGTGCTTCGCTAAGATTGCCGTATTGGTTGGAAGTGTTATTTGTGCGAAGGTTGTTTTCTTCGCTGTGATGAAGATACTCTTCAGAAAATGTATTTACAGAAGGAGTCTTTTCTTCATTTGTATTGGCTAATGGATTGGTGTTGCCCTTTTCAGTGGAAGGGTTTTTTTTTGCCTGCGTCTTCTCTATCTTTCTTAATTCCTGCTGAAAATGAAATACAAAAGGTGTACTGATAGTAAGCCAAACCAACGCTACTATCATGCAGATAGCAGAAACCTTTCTAAAAAGGTTGTTGTATGGCTTATTTTTTTTCACTCGTTGCGAAAATAACTGATGTGAGCAATATTTTTTAATAAAAAAGTAAAAATTACACTTTAATTACACCCATTTAACAAAAAGGTTGACAAATACCCGAAATTATTAAAAAGTATATTTGCATTTAATCGTTTTTTGGAATATGATTTTATTAATATCACTGATCTTCATACTTGGCTATGCAGCAATTACGCTAGAGCATTCAATAAAACTTAATAAAGCAGCGTCTGCAATGTTGACGGGTGTTTTGTGCTGGACTGTTTATGCCCTTTTTTCTACGAACACTCATCATGTAAACGAACATCTTACTAGTCATTTAGGTGATGTAGCAGGTATTTTATTTTTCTTATTAGGCGCAATGACGATTGTAGAACTAATAGACGCACATGATGGTTTTCAGATTATCATTGATAAAATTCAGACCACTAATAAAAGTAAATTGGTCTGGAGTATTGCATTTATTACATTTTTTCTTTCTGCTGTACTCGATAATCTTACGACTTCGATTGTAATGGTTTCACTGTTGCGAAAACTGATTGATGAAAAAATGGAAAGATGGATGTTTGCTGGCTTGATTATAATTGCAGCAAATGCCGGAGGTGCATGGAGTCCTATTGGTGACGTAACTACTACAATGTTATGGATTGGAGAACAGGTAACTACTTGGAATATTATGATCAAAACCTTTATTCCGAGTTTGGTATGTATGATAATTCCTACCTATTTTATTGCCAGACAGATGAAGGGTAAATTAAAAAAGCCTGTAGTGACTGACGTTGCTAATAGCATTACCAGTACCCGTTTCGAACGAAATATTGTTTTCTTTTTTGGAGTAGGAATGTTACTATTTGTCCCTGTTTTTAAAACGATTACACACTTACCACCATTTATGGGAATTTTATTTGGTCTAAGTGTTCTTTGGATTGTTACAGAAATAATTCATCATGAAAAAGATGAGGCAGAAAAAGGTGTTCTTTCGGTTAATCATGCATTAAGAAAAATTGATACACCAAGTGTTCTCTTTTTCCTTGGTATACTTTTAAGTATTGCTGCACTTGAAGTAACAGGTATACTTACAGATGCTGCTACTTTTATGGATAATGCCGTCGGTAATATTAATATTATTACCATGTTAATCGGTGTGTTTTCTGCAATTGTTGATAATGTGCCGTTAGTAGCGGCAGCTCAGGGGATGTACAGTATGGATATTTATCCAACTGATCATAATTTCTGGGAGTTTCTTGCCTATTGTGCAGGTACTGGTGGCAGTTGTCTAATTATTGGATCAGCAGCTGGTGTTGCAGCAATGGGAATAGAGAAAATCAATTTTTTCTGGTATATAAAAAAAATTAGTTTGCTTGCATTAGTTGGATATTTAGCTGGTGCGGCTGTTTATTTATTGCAAAATCAACTGTTTTAGTTCAAAACACCTGATGCCCAAAGCAGATTATTAAATGCTTTATAATATTCAGTTTTTGTTTTTAAGAGCTTTTGCATGGCTTCCAGTGATTTATTTTCTCTGCTATTTACTAAGAATAGTGAACTTTCACCATTAAAAAACTTCAACTCTTCACCTCTTTGCAATGTCTGAAAATTGGAAAAGGATTTTTCAAGTAAAATAAACTGTGAACGTAAAGTCAGTAGTTCATTATAATTGGCTTTTATTTTGTTTTCTATCAGCACTGTTTTTAGATTTCTGTTCAGTGCTGTTTCATTGATTTTTAATTTTGCTTTTTTATATTCACCTCTGCCTTTGGATAATCGCAAGGGAATACCAACATTAATACCATATTGAAAATTGTTATCAAATAAAACTCCTGATTTTGCATTTAGAATATTATAGCCCTTACCTAGTTGGTTGTATTTAAAATCGATTTTAGGTAACAACTCCTGAAATTTTAACTTTCTGTCAATTGTAAGCGCATCAATCTTAAAATTATATTGTTGAATATCGGGATGTGCTAAGCGACTTTGTTTTACTAGTTCTTCTAAAATCGGCAAAGATTTATCTGCAATATTTTCAGTAATCCAAATACTATCCGGTACAATTATATCTGGAAGGGAAAAAGCTTCCTGATCTTCTTTCCATAAAAAAGTATTGAGATCTAATGTAGCATTTTTAAAAAGTAATGTAGCTTCTTGTTGCAAGTATTGAAATGTTTGTAATTGGGTTAATGCTTCTGTAGTATCCAAAGCAGGTTTATCTCCTTGTCTGAAGGATATTTTTATCAGGTTAAACCTTTTTTCATTTACGCTAATTAAGTTTTTTAATATTGTCATCTGTTGATATTGATAAGCCCAATCCCAATAGGTTTTAGTGGCTTGTAATAAAAGATCATTTAAAATGCTTCTCTTCTCAATTTCAGATAAAGTCTTAAATACTTTTGCAGTTTGTAAAGCTGCTCTTCGTTTATCTATTAATAAATTTTTTGCCAAAGGCACTACAATGCCGGCATAACTGGTTTGTCCGATAGTTTCTTCCTGGTTATTTCTAGTGCCACTAAGATTTTCGGCTCCAGCTATCAATTCAATTCCATACCATGTCGGGATTCTGATCTCAGGATTAACAGAATTGTAATATTCAATTCCATCAAAAGTTTTTTGGGTAATCGAAGCAGTAGCATTTGGATCAAATCCGCCCCTTGCAATTAATATATCTGCTTTTGCTTTTTCAATATTTATATCAGCCTGCTTTGCTATAGGATGATATTTTATTACAATATCAATGAACTCTTGTTGGGTAAGAATATCCTCTTTCTCCTGAGCGAATATAGCTGAAGAAATTACCAAATTGAATATGATTATAAGAATGTAAATAGTTTTTTTCATTTCATTTTATTTGTCGGTAGTAGGGTTATAATAATCTGGTGGGAAGCCATTAATATTTCGCCATATTTCATACCATATTGGCACATCTTTCAATAAGGCCATTGCTTTGGCACCCGAGCCAATTCGTAGCTGTTTTGGCCACGGTTTTTCTTTCGGATCTTCTGCTACTAATACACGGAACTTGCCATTGGGACTTACCGATTTTTCTACTGCAAATACTTTTCCTGCAAATGTTCCGTACGATGCATTTGGCCAGCCGCTAAAAACAATTGCCGGAAAACCATCAAACCAAAATTGCACTTTTTGTCCTGAAGTTATTAACGGTAAATCAACGGGTCGTACAAAAATTTCAACTGCATATTGAATTTCATCTGGTATTATTTCAATAATCATTTCTCCATCTTTCACTATTTCTCCAATTCCCGCTTTTTTTGCTTTTGTAACCTGACCGGTTTGTGGGGCAGTTATATAATACATGCCGCTTCTGATATTATAATTACTATACTGATTTTGCAATTTTGCAATTTCTCCCTCGTTACTAGCAACTTCAGACATGGATTGAAATCTATCTCCCGATGCTTTGGAAATTTTTTCGGCAAATTCCTGTCCAATAGAATTGAGTTCAATATTGAGTATTGTTATCTCCTGTTTTGCATTAGCTAATTTATTTTCAGCACTTATTTTTTTTGATTGAATATTTTGAAAGTTTACTTTTCTTTTCTCAAAATCAATCATCGAAATGACACCTGAGTCTAGCATTGCTTGTCCTGCAGTAATTTGTCTTGTGGCTACAGCAAATTCGTTTTGTGCAGCAACAAATTCAAGTTCATCACTTTGTATTCTTCGTTCCTGTTGTTTTAATTTATTTCGGGTTTGTTCCAATTTTAGCTCTCTTTCATTGATTAAAGCGTCAATTTGAGAACTTGCTGTTCCTGCTTTCCCTTTATAATAATCAACTGACATTTGTTTTGCAGAAAGCTGCTCACCAGTTCTATTGATAAGATTTGGGTCCAAGTATTCGTCTTTGATTTCAGATAACTGAAGAATCGTATCCCCTTGATTTACCAAGTCCCCTTCTTTTACAAACCATTTTACTACTTTACCAGGTATTATTGAATTTAATTCTTGTGGTCTTTGCTCTTGTCGGATTGTTGTTATGTTGCCGGAGGAACGTATGTTTTGTGTCCATGGCATAAATAATAGTATTGAATTAAAAATTATTAATCCAAAAAACCAATATTTAACATTGCTATTCTTATTGTGCCGGTAAATATGATTTTGTGCAACGGTTGTATAATGTTGTGATTTCATTTTTACTATTTTTTGGTATTGGATATAATAATGTTTATTTTATCTTCTGTCAGGTAAATGGACTTGTCGCATTTAAGTGCAAAGGATTCGTCGTTGCTTATAATAACTACTGTGCTGTTCTTGGAATTTTGAAGTAGAATATTCTGTACATTTTTTTTTGTTTCATCTGAAAAGCCAAACCATGGCTCTTCTAAAAGAATCAATCGTGGAGAATTAATCAATGCCCGCAATAGCAAAATTTTTCGGATGATATTACCTGGTAGGTGATTACCTACCGGATCCAGTTCAGTATCAAAGCCAAATTTTAGTGATGCAATAAATGATTGCAGGCCGATTTTTTCTGCAAGCTTTATTATTTCGCCTTGATTCGTTTCATTACCCATGGAAATGTTTTCCATCAAAGTACCATTGAATATATCCTGTTGACTTAAATATATTCCTGTTAATGATCGCAATGAATCAAGATTGTAATGCTGGACCGGTGTGTCATCAATTAAAATTTGGCCATTGAAATCTGTAAAGAGACCACTCATTAATTTTAGCAAAGTAGATTTGCCGGAGCCCTCATTTCCCGAAATACATACTGTTTCGCCTTTTTCAATTCTGAAACTGATATTGTTGATTACATTGTTTTCATCATTAAATCCGAATGTCAGATTTTTTAACTCTACCGATACACCTTCATTTATTTTCTGTAATAGCTGAGAGCCATGATGTTCTATTGGCTTGTCTGTAAGCTTGCCAATTTTTTCTACCGAAGTAAGGATATCATATACGCTATCTAAAGTGCCGATAATTCTTTCAACTGCACTTATCACAATAAGAATTACGATTTCTGCCGCAATGAATTGTCCGATATTTAATTGTTGATTTACCAATAAGTATGAACCGACAATAAGCATGGAGGCTGTGATCAGTGTTTTTAATCCAACTAATATTCTATATTGGAAAAGCAATATTTTAAAATGATCTTTCCTGGCATGGAGATAGTTGATAATTTTAGTATCTGAGTTTTTTATATGTAAAGAAGTTCCTTTGGATAATTTAAAAGATTTGACAACTCTTGCAAGCTCTTCAAGCCAGGCAGCTACTTGATATTTATATCTACTTTCTTCAAGGCTTGTACTAAGGCCCTTACTGCCGGAATAGTATAAAATAGCAGCAAGTAATATAATTAGTATTATCCCGAATAAAATAAATACTGGGTGATAAAAGGATAAAAGAGTAAGACCAAAAAGTATCTGAATGGTAGCTGTGGGGATATCCAGTAATAATTTTGATAAACCTTTTTGTAGTGCCGGAATCTCGAAAAAACGATTTACAAGTTCTGGTAAATAAAAGGGGTCTGCTTTTTTTAAATCAATTTTAGGGATATGTTCTGTGAACTCCATCGAATAACGAACAAATATTTTTTGCTGTATTTTTTCGATTTGTTTCATCTGATTGATGTACATAAGACCAGTTGCCAATACTCCTATTACTACCAGAACAATAAGTAGAATTAAAGAAGTAGACATTGCACCACCCAAAACAAAACTTACAATTGATTGTACTCCTAACGGTAAAGAAAGTTGTATTAAACCAGCCATCACTGCATAAAAATAAATGGCAGATATTTCTGTTCTCTCAAGGCGTAATAGCTTAAGTATCCTGGCGACAGGACTATTCGATTTTTCCATTCTTTAGAAAAGTTAAAGTGATAAAGTTGTTAGTTGTTAAACCTATAATGTATTAATAAAAACTACAGGAAATCTGGAGGAGGAGTAAGGATGCCTAAATAAGGACTGCTATTTATTGCATTTTCCGGGGAATTAAAACTTTTACTATCATTCAAAAGCTGAATTGCCGAAAATAAATGACGAGTGATATTTTTAGTTTCTTTTTTTACTTCTTCACAGCCATAATTCTGAGTATTTGTTTTTTCCTCGTCAATGGTGAAACAAATTGTTTTTTCACTTCTTATTATGGAAGAAAGTGCAGGGCAGATAAATGCCATTGAGAAAATGAAAAGAAATATGGTTGCAACTGGTTTCATTTGGAATGCAAATATTGTAAGAAAACATTTAAAGTCCAAAATTGTTTACAAGGATTGTACCTTTTTTTACTATCTTTTAAACAGTATATTTATAAGTGTATGCTAGTCAGTTTTTTATTATTGGCCCTTGGTTTTATTTTATTGGTTTCCGGAGCAGGTAAGCTAATAGAAGCTTCTTCCTCATTGGCTAGGCGGCTTAATATCCCGGAAATTGTAATAGGATTGACAATTGTTTCACTTGGTACATCAAGTCCCGAATTGGTTGTAAATATTGTAGCCTCTATCAAAAACGAATCGGACATGGTACTGGGTAATGTATTGGGCAGTAATATTTTTAATGTTTTAATAGTTTTGGGTGTAACATCGATTACCGGAACACTTACGGTTAAAAGAAATACAACCTGGCTTGAAATTCCGCTTAGTTTGATGGGAGCTTTAATGGTATTAATCATTGCTAGCGATAAATTACTGGATCATCAATCAGTAAATATTATTGGAAGAATAGATGGAATAGTTTTGGTTTGTCTGGCTATTATTTTCTTGGTATATAATCTTGAATTGGCTAAAAAAGAGAACAAAGAAGTTGAAATACAAGGCAAGCAACAACGTATTGTTATTGCTATATTTTGGTTGTTGGTAGGTTTGGCCGGGCTCATTTTTGGTGGCAAACTAATTGTTGATAATGCTACTGCTATTTCAAGGGAATTTGGTATACCTGAAAGAATTATTGCAATAACAGTAATTGCTGTTGGAACTTCGTTGCCGGAGTTGGTTACTTCATTAATGGCTGTTCGAAAAGGGAAAGTGGATTTAGCTATCGGAAATGTAGTGGGGTCAAATATTATTAATATTTTTTTTATACTTGGCGTCTCTTCAATCATAACCTCGGTACCTGTTCCAGAAAATACATTTCTGGATATTTACTTAAATATCTTTGCTGCAGTTTTATTATTCTTTTTTCTTTTGCTAAGCCGGAAAAGGCAATTGCTTAAATGGGTAGGAATACTTTTCATAATTATTTATTGTTTATATATTCTTTCCTTATTATTTCCTGATAAATTGAAGGTCTAATGTTAGATAAAAACTCCAGAAAAAGTCTACCGATTGTCATATCAAAACTTTACACTGAATTTTTTAATAGTGAAAAAGCTTCAGGTTTTATTCTTATTGGCTGTACAATAATTTCTTTACTAATTGCTAATTCAGGGTTTGGAGATCAGTATCAGCAATTATGGTCTTCAAAAATTGGCGGATTAACGGTTGCCTATTGGATTAACGATGCATTAATGGCTGTTTTTTTTCTTTTAGTCGGTCTGGAAATAGAAAGAGAATTATACATTGGTGAATTATCTAAAGTAAAAAATGCAATGCTACCAGTAATGGCAGCCGTAGGAGGAATGATGATACCTGCTCTTTTACATTTTGGTATTAATGCAGGGTCTGCTACCGCAAACGGTTATGCAATACCTATGGCAACAGATATTGCGTTTGCACTTGGTATTTTATCGCTTGCTGGCAAAAGAGTACCGCCTGCACTAAAAATATTCTTAACAGCATTGGCTATCATAGATGACTTGGGTGCTATTATGATTATTGCTGTTTTTTATACCGATTCAGTTTCCTTTATAAACCTTTTTATTTCGCTAGGAATTTTTGTGGGATTATTTATCATGGGTCGATACGGAGTACAACGAATGGCTTTTTATATTATTCCGGGAATTGCAATGTGGTATTTTATGTTTCAATCGGGAGTACATGCTACCATAAGCGGTGTGTTGCTTGCATTCGCCATTCCGTTTGGAAAGGGCGGTGATGATTCCTTATCTTATAAACTCCAGCATTTTTTGCATAAGCCTGTTGCTTATTTTATTGTCCCTCTTTTTGCATTGGCAAATACCGGCATACGTTTGCAACCCGGTTTTTATAATGAGTTTTTTTCAAAAAATAGCCTTGGTATTATAGCAGGCTTGGTAATTGGAAAGCCTATAGGCATTCTTCTATTTGCATGGATAGCGGTAAAGACCAAATTGAGTGAATTGCCTGGGATGTTAAACTGGAAATATATTACCGGTGCTGGGCTCTTGGCCGGCATTGGGTTTACAATGTCTATTTTTATAACCCTACTTGCATTTGACGATAATGAGCTGGTGATAAATTCTAAAATTGCTATTTTATGTGCTTCATTAATTGCAGCTATTGCCGGATTGATATTAATTAAAAATATTAAAGATCCTTTGACTTCTGAGGAAGATGATCATACACTCCCTTAAAAGCATACCAGCCAGATATTATAAAAGGCGCAATAAATTAAAAACTAAATCATCCGGAAGTACTCAGCAGTTTATAACCGTCTCATTAAAGATTACTGTCGTCGTCTGTAAAATGTTCATTCAGTTTAACAGGGTGTGATTTTTTGCCTGCTATCTTCATTTGTAATACATCTACCAAAAACGCAAAAGCCATCGCAAAATATATATAGCCTTTAGGTATATGCACACCAAAACCTTCCACCAGCAGGGTAAAACCAATAAGTAGTAAAAAACTTAACGCAAGAATCTTAAAGGCCGGATGTTTATTTACAAAATTGCTGATAGGTGCTGCAGCAATCAACATGATGACGACTGTAACAATTACTGCTACGTACATTACCCATAATTCATTGGCAAGACCCACAGCGGTGATGATCGAATCAACCGAAAAAACTAAATCCAATAACAGAATTTGTCCAATAATATTTGCAAAACTGGCGGCTGTTATTTTTTTCTCTCCATCTTCATGTTCGCCTTCCATTTTATGGTAAATCTCTTTTACACTTTTGTAAATAAGAAAAAGGCCGCCTAGAATCAATATCAGATCTTTCCCTGTGATGCTGTTGCTGAATAGATTAAACAACTCATTATCTAGCTTCATAATTACAGCAATGGCTGCTAGCAAGCCAAGTCGCATTACCATTGCGAGTAGTATGCCTATATTTCTTGCTTTTCGTTGCTGTTCCGGAGGCAACTTACCAGCAAGAATTGAAATGAAAATTATATTGTCTATTCCCAAAACTACTTCCAGTGCAATAAGTGTAAGAAGCGAAATAATGAGTTGATAATCCATTTATGAAAAATTTAATTTTATTTAATCAAAGTCGAACAAGTTACTTAAAAACCCCCCTTTTCTGCGATTAGGGTTCTCATTGTTATTATTTCTTCTGCCTCTGTTTAGAAAGTTGTCATCATCGTCGTCATCGTCATCATCATCATCATATTGTTTTCTTTTTTCAGCATTTTCGCCAAACTGCTGTTTTGTTTCTGCTGCTGTAGATTTTTCGATTATTTTATCTAACTCGCCTTTGTCTAACCACACCCCACGGCATTTGGGACAGTAGTCAATTTCTACACTTTGTCGTTCGGTCATTATTAATAACTCTTCACATGATGGGCATTTCATAATTTTTAATTAAAAGGTTAAGTAATAGCTATAATAAATTTGGGGATACTCATTGCAACATATTTTCAGTGCCATTTTCAATCAACTATTTTTATCGGTGATAAACAAACAATATCTTTTATAAATTCAACTTTGATATATGCTACGCAAAGGGGTAGCCAATTATTACTTTAGCCGAATTTCTTCAACAATTATCAATTCATTTCCTGCATAATACCTACTGTAAGTACACCAAGTACAATTAATATAATCAGCCCATTGAATAGGGTTCGCAAAGATGCACCATACATGTATGCGATATTACTCTGTACATCAAGCGGAAACGATAATTGAATAAATCCATCTAAGATAGAAATGGAATAAGCAGTATGAATTTCCTTTTGTTGCAGTTGAACCAAATTTAATCTCCTTTCCACCGAGCTGTCGATTGTTGGCATAAATAGTATTTGTTAATCAGTTACAAAAAATTTCGAGTAAGCAATGGCTAACTCAATAGAAATAATAATAAATATGATTAACAAAAATTAGGTGGAGGGGTCGATTTTTGAACGAAAGGGGATATATTGATTTTTTCACATAGTTGCAAGGCAGAACTTCTCTGAAGTGAGATTTCAAGGAAATGATAAACAACAAATGAAGTATCTTCCTTCTCCTCTTCGTTTTTTTCTACATTGTTTTCTTCGTCAACAGTAAAAATTGTAATGGATGAATCAGTGAAAAGTGTTTTAATAACCGGACCAGACTGGACCAAGGTAAATAAGAAAAGAAGTAGGACAGCAATTTTTTTCATTGTTAATGTAAAATTACACCATTAATAACCTCAGCAAGCGATAATTGTTTGAAAGTTGCAATTTTTTTCTGCTATTTTATAATTCTTTGGATTTGGTTGGCAGGTGGTCGAATTCCCCCTTAAAAGCGTACCACCCAAAAATTACTAACCCAATTGCGACGGGTGTAAAAATAGCAATGATAATAATCCAGATAATTGGGTTATTAATATCTTTAGTTCCTACTGGGTCAATATTTTTTATAGCTCCGTTCACCAATTCAAAAATTATGAAAGGGGCAATAAATAAAAACAGGAGTCCAAAATATCTTTTAAATGCATTCATAATTTTAGTCTTTAATATTTCTATCAATTTTATTTCTCAAATACAATGTGCCGATAATCAAACATAATACTGCCACACCAATCGGATACCAAAGTCCGACTAATGGGTCGGCTTTATAAGTGGTGCTTAACAGCAATCCAATAAATGGAACCAGTCCCCCGAAAACACCATTACCGATATGGTAAGGAAGGCTCATCGATGTGTATCTGATTTTTGTTGGAAACATTTCTACTAAGAAAGCTGCTATCGGTCCGTACACCATCGTAACGTAAAGGATCATTAAGAAAATAAGCCCAACGAATTTCCAGTAAGTAGCTTTATGAAGAACCTTATTGATGATATTTATTTTCCCAATAGAAAGCTGACCACTGTTATAAAAAACTGTATCCGTTTGTATTGTTTGAAACTTTTTACCATCTGGTAAAACGTAATTGGATGTGGAAATGAGTAACGAATCCTGCGTTCCTGATAATAATGATGTATGTATGTCTAAATTTTTCGGAGAAATATTTCCAGGCACTTCATATTTAGTATCATCAAGAAAAGTTTGAAAAATTGGTCTATAAGTAAAAATTGCCAATGCCATACCCACCATCATAATCCACTTTCTTCCAATCTTATCGCTTAGCCATCCCCATAAAATAAAAAATGGTGTGGCAAATGCAATAGCAATCAGCATTAAAGTTCTGCTTTGTTCAAAATCAACTTTGCAGGTATTTTCTAAAAAGCTTTGTGCATAAAACTGGCCGGTGTACCAGATCACTCCTTGTCCCATTACTGCGCCAAACAATGCGAGCAGCACCATTTTAAAATTTGCTTTGTTCCGAAAACTTTCTTTTAATGGGTTTACAGATGTCTTACCTTCTGCTTTTAGTTTGGAGAACATCGGTGATTCCGACATCTTCATTCTTATATAAATAGAAACACCAACTAATACAATAGAAATCCAGAAAGGATACCGCCATCCGCCCCATTCTGCGTTAAAAGCTGCATCATTCATATTTGATTTTACCAAAAGGATAATTCCTAATGCTACAAACAAACCCAATGTTGCTGTTGTTTGAATCCAACTGGTGTAATAGCCCCTTTTGTTTGCAGGCGAATGCTCAGCTACATAGGTGGCAGCACCTCCGTATTCGCCGCCCAATGCTAATCCTTGTAATAATCTTAATAATAAAACTAAAATGGGAGCTGCTATTCCAATTGTTGCATAATTTGGAACGCAACCTATTAAAAAAGTAGAACCGCCCATCAATATGAGTGTAAGCAGAAAAGTATATTTTCTTCCTATGAGATCACCTAATCGTCCAAAAAATAATGCCCCAAATGGACGAACAATAAATCCTGCAGCAAAAATGGCCAATGTGCTTAATAAGGCAGCCGTCGGATTTCCTTCGGGAAAAAATTGAGTAGAAATTGTTTTTGCCAGCATTCCGAAAATATAAAAGTCGTACCACTCAATCATAGTGCCTAAAGAGGATGCGGTAATTACTTTGCGGATTGTTTTTGCAGAACTTGGATGATTCATGCAAGTAAGATATGAATTTGTAAGACAAGCAAAAAAAAATTTGAGGAATAGTTGCAGGATATTTTAAGGAGCTAAGCGAAGTATTAGAAAATTAGAGCGACGCAGCTTAACAAACAAAAGTTAGTACAGGATGCAGTATTTGTGTTTTCAAAAATGTTGTTTGTAGAATTAAACAAACGAGCCTCGGTACGAAACAAAAGATTTTTTGATAAAAAATAATCAAAATTGAAAGAATAGCCTGTCAGACTCAATTTGCCGGAAGAATATCCAGTAACGATACTGTTTTTTTTATCCTCATAGAATTCTAACCGGCCTGTTATATTCAGATTCTTCAACGAAAGATATTGAACTAAGATCGCTGTCCCCATCCAGTTATTATAGCCATCTTTATTTATTTTTTGTTCTGCTCCAACATCTAGGAGAAAGGCTAACTTAATTTTAGGTTGAATTGAATATGACAAATAAAGATTATGGAATAAACGCATTTGTCTTTGACTATCAGGCCTCTCGTTTCCAAAAAAAGTTGATGAGTTGATTAATAACTTGTCATTAGGTTTAAACTGTATTTGTGTGCCAACTGCTTTTGATGAATTGTAATCTTTAATATTCTGCCAACCGTTGATTAAAAGCAAGGAAAGTGTCCATTTTTCATTGGGTAAGTAATTGAATTTGATGCCTGTTTCATAATAAGGAGTATTTTCTGCTAATATACTTCGGCTAAGATTCCAATTGTCCTTTGCAATAGCCGATTCAATCCCAATATGAGAAGGTAGTATACCTGCATTAACGGAGAATTTTTTTGAAAAAGTATAACCAATATTTGCTTCATTTATATGCCGGAAGAAAGCCGGCTCTGCAGCCAGATTATATTTGGTATAATCACCAGCCATCACTGCGAAGTTAGCTCCCCATTTTTTTTGCTGATATGCTACTTTTAGCAAAGCAAGATTTACTGATGCCTTGTTATGCTTTTTAAAATTGTACAAAAATGATGGCCGTTCGTTATTTGCCGGCGTATTAAAATCGTACTGATAATACAAATCAACATAGCCTGAAAATCTAAACAGGCTTTCATTCTTGTTGATAGTTGTGTCCTGTCCATGAGTATTCAAATAAACAAACAGGAAAAAAAATAAACTAAAGTGTTTCATGTTCAGGAGTTGTTTCTTACAAGTTCAAATTGTTGCATTGGTTGATATACAAGTGGAACCTCTTCTACTACCACATCACTTTTATCAAGTCCAAAAGCCTTTTCATCGCTTTGTCCTAAATTTTTCAATACGAAATAGCTGTTGAGTAAAACGCCGTCACGAAGAGTAAATTCATTTTCTACAGAAATAAATTTTTCAAGCACTATAAATTTGAAATCAGGTTCCGGATTATATTTTGTTGAGCCATCGGGCCTCATGTGAAGGTTCAGTTCTTTTTTCTGTACCAACTGCTGAACGATTTTTTTAAAATATATCTCTGTTTTAGGTTGTATCCGGAAACCCACATTAATTGTTACTTTAATTACTTTATCATCGGAAAGCTCAGCAACATCATAGCTAAGAGTGAATGGGTCTTCGGTTCGGTTAATGTGCAGAAACCAATATACATCAGCCCTTTTAGGTTTTTTGGAGAAAATTGACTTCATTATTTTTTCTTCCACCTGTTGTCGGCTGTTTGCTTTTGTAAGATAAATAAGGTGAGTTGAAAATTTCGGAATACCATCATCCTCACTCAATTCTTTCAGTCGGGGTACGTATTTCCCAATATCAGTGAATTTTACAAGCCGATTGTTAATTTGTCTTGCATAGTGCCATACATACATGGTAAGAAAAATAAATAGTTCAAAGAAAAGGAACATCCAACGTTCTTTTATTTTGGCTACATTGGCAATAAAGAAAGCTGATTCAATAGTTATAAAAAATATCAGCAACCCAATTACAACCCATTTATTCCATTTGAGTTTATATCGCATAAAATAGCTTAGCAAAATAGTTGTCATCAACATTGTGATAGTAATGGAAAAGCCGTAGGCTGCTTCCATGTGTGATGATTTTTGGAAATAAAGTATCATTAGTACACAGCCCACCCATAAAATTGTATTTACACTGGGGATGTATATCTGTCCTTTAAGGTTGGAGGGTTGCTTTACTTTCACCCTTGGCCAAAAATTTAAATTGATGGCCTCACTGATCAAAGTGTACGATCCGCTGATCAATGCCTGCGATGCAATGATGGTAGCACAGGTGGCGATTATAATGCCGGGAACTAAAAACCAATGGGGCATTATTTCAAAAAAAGGATTACGACCATCCAGAAAGGGCTGTCCCTGGTGCATGATCCATGCTGCTTGCCCCATATAATTTACCAAAAGGCAAATTTTTACAAAAGCCCAGGTGATGCGAATATTTTTTCTTCCGCAATGGCCTAAGTCGGAATAAAGTGCTTCAGCACCGGTAGTACATAAAAAGACTGCGCCAAGCAACCAAAAGCCATGCGGGTATTCCGCCAATAAACGATAACCATATACAGGATTCAGTGCTTTGAAAATTTCAGGATAATGCATGATCTGACTGATGCCGAGAACGAATAGCATGGTAAACCAAATAATCATCGCTGGTCCGAAAGCAATACCCACTTTCTGTGTTCCGAAACGTTGAAAGAAAAATAATAAAGAAAGAATTACAATCACAATTGGTACGGTAGGAAGCCCAGGAATTAGAGTTTCGAATCCTTCTACGGCAGAAGCAACAGAAATAGGTGGGGTGATAATGCCATCCGCCAATAACGTTGTTGCACCTAAAATAGCAGGAATAATTAATTTTTTGCCATAACGCCTCACCAAGGCATATAAAGAAAAAATACCCCCTTCACCATCATTGTCTGCTTTTAATGTAAGCCAGATATATTTTACGGAAGTTTGAAAAACCAATGTCCAGAAGATACAGGATACACCACCTAATACTAATGTTTCGTCTATAACTTTTGTTCCAACTATTGCTTTTAAAACATAAAGAGGACTGGTGCCGATATCTCCGTAAATAATGCCAAGTGCTACTAACAAAGAGGCAATAGTTATCCTGTTCGAATGAATGTTATTCGATTTCATGATTATGATTTTATGGTCTGTGCTTAATCTTGTGATGTAAAACGATAGCCTACGCCAGACTCTGTTACTATATAAACAGGGCGGTTAGGGTCGTCTTCAATTTTTTTTCTTAGTTGAGCTATAAATACCCGTAAGTATTGCGACTGATTAATATATCCTGGGCCCCATACTTCACGCAGCAGGTATTGATGTGTAAGAACTTTTCCTGCATGTTGTGCAAAAAGAGCTGCAAGTTTATATTCGGTGACAGTAAGTTTTATTAATTCATTTTTCTTTTTAACCGTTCGGGCAACAAGGTCAATCTCTATTTCAGCGATTGAAAAAACTGCTTTTGCATCTTCACTGCTATTGTTGCTGCGAAGTGCAGAACGAATCCTCGCTAATAGTTCCCCGGTGCGAAATGGTTTTACCAGATAATCGTTAGCACCACTGTCCAATGCTTTTACAATATCTTCCTCATTGCTTTGTACGGAGAGAATAATAATCGGATTGGTGTACCATTCTCTTAATTTTTTCAATACTTCATGACCTGAAATATCTGGCAAACCAATATCAAGGATAATTAATTCCGGTTGATGACTAGCAGCCAGGTTGATACCTTCTCTTCCGCTATGCGCTTCACAGATATTAAAGCCATTACTCTGTAGCGTAATCTCGAGTAGCCGTCTTATCTGCACCTCGTCATCAATTATCAATATGAGATCTTCTCTACTCATTTTTTAAATTATTTATAAATGAAACCTCTGCAGGTATATCAATTGTGAATCTGGCACCATGTGGCACATTTTCTAGTATCACTGTTCCTTCATGAGCTTCTACAAATCCTTTTACAATTGATAATCCGAGACCAGTACCGCCGGTTCTGCTATTTTGTAGCCTGTAAAACCGATCGAAGACTCTTCCAATTTCATTTTCAGGAAAGCCTGGCCCCTTGTCTTCAACAACCAGTATCATTGAATTTATTTCAGCAACAAGATCGCTATGCTCTTTAACTAGGGGATTAAGTTCGTATATTTTATTGCTGTTGTTTTTTGCAGTGATGAAAATTTCTGAATAATCGGGAGTATAAACAGAAGCATTATAAACAAGATTGTATAATGCCTGCTCCAGCAATACATAGTCTATCTTATATAAGGGTATGTTTTTCTCTATCGAAACATGAACCGGATGTTTTTCCAGATTTTCCTGCAATCGATTGATAACCGAATAAATTAGTTCACTGATATCGCACCAGTCTTTCTTCGGTTGCATATTTCCTGATTCGAGCCTCGACATATTCAAAAGGTTTCCTACCTGTTGGTTTAAACGGAGAGAAGCCAGTGAAATTTCTGTCACTAATTGCTCTATGTTTTCATCAGAAAGGTTCTGTTTATTCTCTTTTAAATTATCCGTAGCACCAATAATTGCAGCAATGGGTGTTTTTAATTCATGTGACAGCGTATTGAATAAAGTATTGTAAAGAGTTATTGTTTTTGCCTTTTCTTCTTTTTCTCTTGCTTTTTTTTCAACCTGTCGTATTTTATAGGTTAATACAGCATTTATGATTGCCACAATAAAATACATGCTGAAAAGAATACCATCTTCAAGATTGCCAATACGAAAGGTGAATTTGGGCTCAATGAAAAAAAAGTTCCATATTACAGCACTTAATATTGAACTCAGCAATACAGGTACAATATCAAATAAAACAGCAAGTAGCGATACGGTTAATAGAAGTATGAAGGCTACGATTTTATAATCAATATAGCGGCTAAAGACAAAACAGGAGCCTGACACAAATACTATCAATATCAAACTAAAAAAAAACTGTTTTGAGGAATTTATCTTTTTAAATTGTAATGTGGCCATTTCGATTAATATCAGAATACAAAAGTAAAATATATATTATATGGATTTTGTAAAGTAATGGGTAATTGATATAAAGATTTTATAAAGAAAATGACCAATAACTATAATTGTATATAAACCTAATAGTACTGTTTCGTACTTTTAAGGAATAATAGAATCAATATGTCATATCCATATCAAATAAAGTCATTAGCAGCGTATCATTCAGCCTATAAAGAAAGTGTAGTTGACCCTGAAGGTTTCTGGGGAACTATAGCTGAAAATTTTCTGTGGAGGAAAAAGTATAGCAAAGTATTGAATTGGAATTTTACGGAACCAAAAGTTGAATGGTTTAAAGACGCAAAGCTCAACATTACTGAGAACTGCATTGACCGCCATTTGGAAACAATGGGCGAAAAGCCGGCTATCATCTGGGAACCCAATCATCCGGATGAAAGAGTGAGAATAGTTACTTATAATCGTTTGCATAAACGAGTTTGCCAGGTAGCACAAATGCTGGTGAATAACGGCGTAAAAAAAGGCGACAGGGTTTGTATTTATATGGGTATGGTTCCTGAACTAGCTTACGCAGTGTTAGGTTGTGCAAGAATCGGTGCTATTCATTCTGTAATTTTTGGTGGATTTTCTGCTCAAAGCATTGCTGATCGTTTGGGTGATGCGAATGCAGAATTTATTATTACCTGCGATGGTGCTTACCGTGGCGGCAAAGATATTCCGCTAAAGTCTGTAATTGATGATGCATTGATTGGAAACAAAACGGTAAAAAGAGTAATCGTTTACACAAGAACAAGAACTCCTGTTTCGATGATTAAGGGAAGAGATGTTTGGTGGGAAGATGAAATGCTTCATGCAGAAGATATGCTTGAACAAAATGGAAAAATTAATTTTCCTGCAGTAGAAATGGATGCAGAAGATCCTTTGTTTATTTTATATACATCCGGTAGCACCGGCAAACCGAAAGGTGTGGTGCATAGTTGTGCCGGTTATATGATTTGGACTACCTACACTTTTGTGAATGTATTTCAATACAAACCCGGAGATGTTTTTTTCTGTACAGCTGATATTGGTTGGATAACAGGGCATAGTTACATAGTGTATGGTCCGTTAGCTGCTGGAGCTACTTCATTGATGTTTGAAGGAATTCCTACCTGGCCGGATGCAGGTCGCTTCTGGGATATTGTTGATAAGCATAAAGTAAATACGCTGTACACTGCACCGACTGCAATCAGAAGTTTGATGGGTTTTGGGTTAGAACCACTAAAAGGAAAGGACTTGTCATCATTAAGAATTTTAGGAACTGTTGGTGAACCCATCAATGAAGAAGCATGGAACTGGTATGATGAACATATTGGGAAAAAGAAATGTCCCATAGTAGATACATGGTGGCAAACAGAAACTGGTGGCTGTTTAATTTCTAATCTTGCTGGTATTACTCCTGCAAAAGCAAGTTGGGCAACATTACCGATGCCGGGAGTGCAACCGTTGTTGATTGATGAGAATGGAAATGAAGTAACAGAAAAAGATGAGCATGGAATGTTGAAAGGAAATCTTTGCATCAAAGCTCCGTGGCCGGGTATTTTAAGAACTACCTGGGGTGATCATGAAAGATGTAGAACAAATTATTTTGCAGCCTATGAAAATTTATATTTTACTGGTGATGGTGCATTAAAAGATGAGAATGGAAATTACAGAATTACCGGAAGAGTAGATGATGTATTAAACGTAAGTGGCCATCGTATTGGAACAGCGGAAGTCGAGAATGCAATAAATATGCATGCAGGTGTAGTGGAGAGTGCAGTTGTTGGTTATCCGCATGATATAAAAGGACAAGGTATTTATGCTTATGTAATATATAATGGGCGGCATGTGAATGATGAGATGACGAGGAATGATATTTTACAAACAGTAACAAGAATTATCGGGGCCATCGCCAAACCTGAAAAAATTCAGTTTGTGACTGGTTTGCCGAAAACAAGAAGCGGAAAAATTATGCGGAGAATATTGCGAAAGATTGCTGAAGGCGAAACAGAGAATCTTGGCGATATATCCACATTGCTTGATCCCGGAGTGGTGGAAGAGATAAAAAATGGGAAACTGTAGTTTAAATAATACCGTTAGATGGGTATATTTTTAATGAATAGTCAGGATTAATTTTCAGGATGAAATATTTAGCAGCTATTGTTTTTACTTTTCTCAGTATTTTTTGCAATGCGCAAAAAACGATTATCGAAGAAATAGGACTTGATATACCTCAGCTTGTAGGCTGTACTCCTGTTAAAGACCAGTATATGTCTGCTACCTGTTGGAGTTTTGCCAGCAATTCATTCTTTGAAAGTGAGTTAATTAAAAAAGGAAAAGGGAACGTAGACTTAAGCGAAATGTTTGTGGCTCGATATTCAATGAAGAGAAAGATAGCAAGGCATCTTCAATTAAAAGGTACAAACTTCTTTACTCCCGGCGGCCAGTTTCATGATGTGGTGTGGGTAATGAAGAATTACGGGATGGTCCCAGAAAACGTTTACACTGGTAAAACAAAGCCTGGCTTACCGCATGACCATGGAAATCTCGATACTGTAATCAGTCATTTTGTAAAGAAGATGGTCTATGATGGTGTTACAAAATTAAATGAAAAACAAAATAAGTTTGTGGATAGTGTGCTTGACTATTATTTAGGGATTGTACCCACACTGTTCAAGTACAACGGGAAAACAATCACTCCAAAAATATACCTCGAAGAGATTTTAGAGATTAACCCCGATGATTATGTAGAAATTACTTCTTACACTCATCATCCATTTTACACAAAATTTATTTTAGAAGATAAATATAACTGGACTGGCGATGCTTATTATAATGTAACCATGGATGATTTTTCAGCCATTACAGATAATGCTTTGAAAAACGGATACACGGTAGAATGGGACGGCGATGCAGACGATGTCAATTTTAATTTTAATGAAGGATTGGCCTGGATGCCGGATCCAATTACTGATTATCAACAATACAGGCAAGAGGCGTTTAAGAATGAGAGCACCTTGTTAGATCATATGATGCATATTGTTGGATCTGCGAACGATAAGTATGGTACAAAATGGTACTATGTAAAAAACTCCTGGGGGAATAATACAAATAAACTTGGCGGCTATATGTTTATGAGGGAAGATTATTTTAAAATAAGAACTGTGGCAATTATCGTCAATAAGAATGCAATACCATTACCTATTCGTAAAAAAATGAGCCTGTAAAAATAAAGCAGCACGGATGGGCTGCTTTAAACGGTTCTTCTAAATATTTTTGTGTTACTGTTACGTAGATTAACTCCCAAAAATTATACCATCATCCTGCTTTCGATAAACAATTTGAAAAAAAGTATGATTAATCCGTTTTACAAATTACTTTTGGCTGATATATGATTGTTTGCCCGGTATAATATCTTATGAATAAACAAAATTTCAAACAAAAACTACGTTCCTCACTTCGATGGTTAGGCTGGGTATTGTTGGTGCAGTTTATTCTTATCAATATCAGTGCAGCTTTGTATGCTCACAAATATTCTCATTTTTATAATGATCGATCTGTTGCTACCGATTTCTCAAAAGAAAATGTGTTTCAAAAAACATGGCGATTGTTTACCGGCCCAAAGTTTCCTAAATCGGCCATTTACGAAAAGCCAAGCTTCCCTTTCGAAACTATCAATCTCACTACAAAAAATGGAACTAAAATAGAAGCATGGTATGGAAAAGCGGATTCTGTAGCGACAGGTACAGTTATTCTATTTCATGGACTTTCACAAAATAAAGCAGCTAAGCTTTCAGAAGCGTATGAATTCCGTTATCAAGGCTACAATGTTATGATGGTTGATTTCCGATCACATGGTAACAGTGAAGGCAATAAAACAACTATCGGGTTCAGCGAATCAGAAGAAGTAAAGCTGGCATATGATTATGCAGTAAAAAATGGTGACCAACATATTTTTCTTTGGGGCACTTCCATGGGCGCAGTGGCTATTGCAAAAGCAATTGCTGATTATGATATTAAACCTGCTGGAGTAATTTTGGAAATGCCCTTTGCTTCCATGCAATCTCATCTAAGGGCAAGAGTAAGATCAAATGGTTTCAGTGGTTTTCCTGAAAAACCATTTGCATTCTTGGTTACTTGCTGGACGGGAATAGAAAGAGGTTACAATTCATTCAAATTTAAAACAGATAAATACGCTGCAAAAACTAATTGCCCAGTATTGATGCAATGTGGAGCAAGAGACAATACTGTTTTAAAGTATGAGACAGATAAAGTATTTAATGCAATTGCATCAAAAAATAAAAAGTTGGTTATATATGAGAATGCTGATCATGAATCGTTCTTGCAGAATGACCCAATTAAATGGAGGAATGAAGTAGAAGGTTTTCTTGCCAATAATAAATAAGTAAACTATTTTTTAATGGTAACTTTAGTACCAGCCCCTGTAAAAGCATAGATCTCTATTACTTCTTCATTTTTCATAGAAACACAGCCTTCCGTCCAGTTTTTATAACGGTCTACCATATAATCATCATGCGGCCATGTACCGTGAATACCAATGCTGCCACCAATACTTGCATTGGATGGTATTTCGCCTCTTTGTTTGCGTTGATTAAATTTTGCACGGCTTTCCTCATTGGGATAATCTAAAGTGAGAAAGCGACACCATTTATCATGTACTCTTTTCGCAGTGATGTAGAATGTTCCCTCAGGAGTATTTTTATCACCCTGCATTTTTTTATCCGCAAGGCTGTTGTTGCCAAATACAACAGGGTAAGTGGCATACCAGCCTATATCATCATAAATATTTAATTCATAATCGGATTTGTCAACAACAATGGAGAC
>Ga0209063_1000363_pt1 | contig 33672 bp, 33 predicted proteins | sample KloWWTmeKNB19Kit_FD_187177 | JGI IMG/M metagenome (GOLD analysis project Ga0209063, IMG submission 187177) | Active sludge microbial communities from Klosterneuburg, Austria, studying microevolution and ecology of nitrifiers - Klosterneuburg... | ecosystem: Engineered > WWTP > Aerobic digester >... | reverse complement strand
GATACTACGGTAATGGAAATCAATACCGATCATCTCCACATAATAATCCGGGCCATTGGCCAATGCAGGCATACGACTTATGGCACTGAAACCATAATACAATAAGGCACAACCAATCAAACTAACTATAAATGCAACGACTGCATTATTGGTAAAGCTGCTGCAACAGATGCTGATAGCCGTAAACACCGCAGCCAAAAAAAATAAACCGATATAAGAACCGATTGTAGCTCCCATATCAATACCCTCGTTAGAAGAAAGACGCTGAATGGAGAAGATATAAATGATGGTTGGCAACAGGGCAATAAAAACAACTATTAAACTACCGAGATATTTACCGCCAATGATCTGCCACCGGGTCAGCGGACGGGTTTGCAATATTTCATAGGTACCCGTTTTAAATTCTTCAGCAAAGCTGCGCATCGTAATGGCCGGAATGAGCAATAACAAAATCCAGGGAGCTAATTGAAAGAACCGGTCAAGGGTAGCATAACCAAAGTCGAGAATATTATCTTCAAATACAAACAATACCAGCCCGTTTACCAACAGGAAAACGATAATTGCAATGTAACCGGTCAGGCTACTGAAAAATTGGCGGAGTTCTTTTTTACAAACAGACCACATAGGCATGGACAATGATGCAAAATAAGCTAAAGCTTCTATATTTCAGCTCTTTGCGCCTGTTATAGCTAATAAAAAATCCCTCGGGAGAGGGACCTTCTAATATCAAGTTCGTGGTTTAATAATTTATACTGCAAAACTTTCGCCACAGCCACAAGTACGACTGGCATTGGGATTACTGAAATAAAATCCTTTGCCATTTAAGCCATCAGAAAAATCGAGTGTAGTGTTCACCAGGTACAAAAAGCTCTTCAGATCAGTAACTACTTTCACTCCATTGTCTTCAAATGCCTGGTCCATTGGCTTTTGTTCATTATCAAAATCCAGTTTATAACTAAGACCAGAACATCCCCCACCCACCACACTAACCCGAAGGAAGTAAGAAGGGTCATTAGCTACACCGGCATCAGCCAGTAACTGCTGTACCTTGGCTTTTGCTTTATCGCTTACATAAATTGCATTATCTAATCCTACACTCATAAATCCGGGTAGTAGTTAAACGGTTGTGGTAAGTGCAAATAGGCTTTTGCTTACCCTGCTCAGCATTTTCCACACCCCATTTTCTTTTTAATGGATTACACTTTCGTCAAACTTCAGTTCTTCAAGGCCATTCTTTTTCCGGTAATCATTGATTGCAGCTTTAATAGCATCTTCAGCCAGTACTGAACAGTGGATCTTTACCGGGGGAAGATTTAACTCTTCCACAATGGTCATATTATCGATGGTCACCGCTTCATCTATTGATTTACCCTTCAGCCATTCTGTAGCGAGGGAAGATGAGGCAATGGCAGAGCCGCAACCAAAAGTTTTAAATTTGGCATCTTTTATAAGCCCAGTGGTTTCATCAACTTCTATCTGGAGTCGCATAACGTCACCACATTCTGGTGCGCCAACAAGGCCGGTACCTACGTTAGCTTTACTCTTATCCAATGTGCCCACATTTTTGGGATTCTGGTAGTGGTCAATTACTTTTTCACTGTATGCCATGTTAAAAAATTTAGAGGTTAAAAATTAATGATGAGCCCATTCAATACTATTCATATCGATTCCTTCTTTGTACATTTCCCACAGCGGACTCATTTCTCTCAACTTATTTACTGTGTTGGTTACTTGTTCTATCGTATAATCAATTTGCTCCTCGGTTGTATACCTTCCCAAACCGAAACGCAGTGAACTATGTGCAAGGTCATCGCCAAGTCCCAGTGCTTTTAAAACATAGGAAGGTTCCAATGAAGCAGACGTACAGGCCGAACCTGACGAAACTGCAATATTCTTATTAAAACCCATCATCAACCCTTCACCTTCCACATATTTGAAAGAGATATTACTTACATGCGGCAACCGGTAGTCTTTATCACCATTGAGGTAGGATTCTTCTACCTGTAACAACGCATTTTCCAACTTATCCCGCAGTTTGATTATTCTTTCTGTATCTGCTTCCATTTCATTGATGCAAATTTCACAAGCCTTGCCAAAACCAACGATACCGGGAACGTTCAAAGTACCACTACGCATACCTCTTTCATGTCCGCCACCATCAATCTGGGCTGTCACTTTTACCCTTGGATTTTTACGGCGTACATACAATGCACCTACTCCTTTAGGGCCATACATTTTATGTGCCGTAAATGCCATAAGATCTATTCCGTCTTTATTTACATCTACGGGTATTTTTCCAACTGCCTGTACGGCATCGGAGAAAACCAACACCCCATGCTTTTTTGCGATGGCACTTATCTCCTTCATTGGCATCACTGTACCTATTTCATTGTTGGCATACATGATGGCAATCAAAATAGTAGTCGGCTTTATCGCCGCTTCCAGTTCGGCCAGGTCAACCAGGCCATTGGGTTTTACTTTCAGGTAGGTCACTTCCCCACCTTCCTTTTCGATGTGTTTGCAGGTATCAAGAACAGCTTTGTGTTCGATATTGCAGGTGATAATATGATTGCCTTTGCTGGCATACATTTCAAAGACACCTTTTATGGCGAGGTTATCTCCCTCTGTGGCTCCTGAAGTAAAGATTATTTCTTTGGGGTCGGCGCCAATTAACCTGGCAACCTGTTCCCGTGCATAGTCCACCGCCTCTTCTGCCTGCCAGCCAAAAGGATGGTTACGGCTGGCTGCATTACCAAAACTGTTGGTAAAATAGGGAATCATCGCTTCCACAACCCTTGGGTCGCAGGGTGTCGTAGCATTATGGTCTAAATAAATCGGAAATTTTAGCATAAAATGAATTAGTCGTTGTTCGTTTCAATAAACACAAAATTAGCTCAAAAGGTTCTAAAGGAAAGGGGTAATTTCGTGTTACACACTGAATTTACCGAAATCGAAAGCCCTGATATTAAAGCCCTTAATATGCAAAAAGTGGAACATATAGGCATTGCGGTCAAAAACCTGGCTAACTCTATCCCCCAATTTGAAAAATTGTTGAACGCTCCCTGTTATAAAACAGAAATGGTTGAAACTGAGAAAGTAAATACAGCTTTTTTCAGGCAGGGGGAGACTAAAATCGAATTGCTGGAAAGTACCGACCCAGAGGGTGTAATTGCCCGCTTTATAGAAAAAAAGGGGGAGGGCCTCCATCACATTGCATTTGACGTTACGGATATTGAAGCGGAAATGAAAAGACTGCAGGGAGAAGGTTTTGTCTTACTAAATGATAAACCAAAACTGGGTGCTGATAATAAGCTGGTTTGTTTTCTTCATCCCAAACATACAAATGGAGTACTGGTTGAGCTATGTATGGAAAAAAAGTAACTTACTACTGATTCTGATTAATCTCTTTTTGAATTTCATTGTCCCGCATTTTCATTTTGAACCGGGAAGCAAAATCTTTCTGGGCATTGTGTAATCTTTTATCATGTATTTCTTCTTCCCGTTTAATACTGTCCATTATTCCCATGATTTCTGCAGCCCCTGCTTCAGTTTCATCTCCTCCCTCCCGGCGGATGGAAAGAACCCTTTTATAACTCTCCCCAAATAATTTCTTATAAAAGGTAAAAGAATTTACAGCAGCATCCCGTAAAGAAGAATCTCCTTTATAAGAAGGCATGTCTTTTATTTCTGCAATAATTCTTGTCGCATCATTGGTGTAAGAATCCAACATGCCATAAGCAGAATCAACATCTGAATCTGCCTTTTTGCCCAAATCAAGTATATTTTTAATAAGGATGGTCTGACGGCTAATAATATAATCATTGTAATCAGCAGGGTTCTTAAAAACTACCCCATTTCGTCCTTTTACAGGATTATTACAGGCAATAAAAACAGCAATGAACAGGAAGAGTAATGCAATTCGCTTTAATAAATACATATTATCATGGTGATATTGAAAAATTAAGCCTGTGCTTTTTTCTCATCTGGTTCCTCACCAACTGAATCCGAATTAACGATTCCCAGCTTTTCCACTGCCACCTGTGCTGCAATCTGGGAAGCATCTTTTTTATTAAAAGCTTTCCCTTCGGCAATATTCTTTCCATCCAGTACAGCAGCAACCGTAAAGAGACGACGGCCGTTTTCCAGTTTTTCATTCAGCGTTTCAAACTCCAGCACACGGCCGTTTTTGTTGGCCCAGCCATATAGCTTGTTCTTGTGGTTAATTTCCAGGTTTTCAAGATCGTCCATGAACATATGGGGCAGAATGATAACCTCAAGCACCCACTTAGCTGTTTTCTTATACCCCAGGTCAAGATAGATCGCTCCCACTAATGCTTCGAGTGTATTTCCGAATATCTGGCTCACTTTTAATGAACCATCCATTTTATTATATAATGTAACTTTTTTCAGCCCCATGCGGATTGCAATCTCATTCAGCTGCTGCCGGTTTACCATCTTACTCCGCATTTCTGTAAGAAATCCTTCTTCTTTGTACGGGTATCGTTTGAAAAGATAATCTGCAATTAAGGCACTGAGTACAGCATCACCAAGGTATTCAAGTCGTTCATTATTTTCATCAGCTCCGTCACGAATGGACCGGTGAGTAAGTGCTGTTTTATACAAAGAGATATTCCCGGGTTTATAACCCAGCATATTCTTTAGTTCCTTTTTAAAAGAAGAACCTTCGTGTTTGGTAAAAAAATTCTTAAAAAAATCCACAGGAATCAAGCTACGAAAAAAAAACGAATCAGGCTTTGTACTTTTTCACAATCACACAGGCATTATGTCCGCCAAAACCAAATGTATTACTCAGTGCTGCACGAACTGTTCGTTGCTGCGCTTTATTGAAAGTGAAATTAAGTTTTGGGTCTAATTCAGGATCGTCAGTAAAATGATTTATTGTTGGTGGCACTATATCATTTATTACAGCTTGTATACTTGCAATTGCTTCTATTACACCTGCTGCACCAAGGCAGTGCCCCGTCATGGATTTGGTAGCACTGATGTTTAGGTTATAAGCATGTTCGCCAAATACAGCTGTAATAGCTTTTACTTCCGCACCGTCACCAATGGGTGTGGAAGTACCATGCGTATTGATATAATCAATTTCATCCGGTTTCATCCCTGCTTCATCCAGAGCCGCCAGCATTACATTTCTTGCACCCAATCCCTCCGGGTGAGGAGCCGTAATATGATAAGCATCTGCTGTGGCTCCGCAACCTGCCACTTCGCAATAAATTCTTGCACCCCTGGCTTTAGCATGTTCCAGTTCCTCTAACACCAATATGCCGGAAGCTTCACCCATCACAAATCCGTCACGATCTTTATCATAAGGGCGACTGGCTGTTTTAGGATCGTCATTTCTTTCACTCATGGCTTTCATAGCATTAAATCCGCCAACACCGGCTTCACTGATCACCGCTTCGCTTCCGCCAGTCAGGATAATATCCGATTTGCCCAATCGAATAAGATTAAAAGCATCCATGATGGCATTCGTACTACTGGCACAGGCACTAACCACAGCAAAGTTGGGCCCACGTAAGTTATGCCTCATGCTTATTTGACCAGCAGCAATATCCAAAATCATTTTGGGAATAAAGAAGGGATTGAAACGGGGAGTTCCGTCGCCTCTGGCAAAATCTGTTACTTCATGCTGAAAGGTTATTAACCCGCCAATACCACTGGCAAATACCACACCTACTCTGTCCGGGTTTATATTTTCTTTATTTAACCCTGCATCGGTCATTGCCTGATCGCTAACCACTAATGCCAATTGGGTAAACCGGTCAATCTTTCTTGCTTCCTTTTTATCCAAAAACTGAGTAGGTTCAAATCCTTTGATTTCACAGGCAAATTTGGTACGAAACTTTGAAGCATCGAACAGGGTAATCATATCTGCACCGGATACACCATTTATTAATCCATTCCAGTAATCTTGTACAGTATTGCCTAAAGGGGTTATTGCCCCCATACCTGTTATGACAACTCTTTTTAGTTCCATATAATAGTAAGATAAAGCAGTTTAGTCAAAAATAAAAACCAACCGCCTTCCACCCGATTGATACCGGATTAAGAAGGCGGGGTTTAATTTATTTCCTGCAACGGAGGCAGGCCTTTTTGTTATCTGCCGGATGCAAATAACTTATACATTACTTGGCATGCTCTTCCAGGTAAGTTACAGCCTGACCTACAGTAGTAATAGTTTCGGCTTGTTCATCAGGAATAGAGATATTAAATTCTTTTTCAAATTCCATGATGAGTTCTACAGTGTCTAAAGAGTCGGCACCCAGGTCGTTGGTAAAAGAAGCTTCGTTTGTTACTTCTGCTTCGTCAACGCCCAGTTTGTCTACGATGATCTTTTTAACTCTTGATGCGATGTCTGACATGATCTTAAAGTTTAGTTTATTGGGTGCAAAAATATACTTTTTGAATAAATAAGCATCGGAAAGACATTATTTTCCCATTTTATCTCAATCCCCTGAAAAAGAGGGTATAATAACCAGGAAAAAGGCTTTTAGCCGGTTATTTAATACCAATAAACGGTTGGTAGTATTATAAGTTATTTGTATTTTGAACTTCCCTCCCGTTAATTACATAGTTATGGCGCTGAAAATTATCGAACACGGTACACCAGATTTCCAGAAGATGGTCAAGCTTCGGGAAGATATACTGCGTAAACCGCTGGGATTGGGCTTTACAACTAATGAGTTGGAACAGGAAAAAAGCAATATACTCATTGGCGCATTTGAAGATGAAGATATACTGGGCTGCTGCATGCTGGTAGAGGAAAATCCGGAAATCGTCCGGCTCCGGCAAATGGCTGTGTTGAATGACCTTCAGGGAAAAGGGATCGGAAGAGCTATCATGCACTTTGCTGAAAATATTGCCAGGGACAGGGGGTACAGCATTCTATCCATGCATGCCCGGAAAAATGCTATCGGTTTTTATGAAAAAATGGGCTATAAAGTTACAGGTGATGAATTCACTGAAGTGACTATTCCACACTATGTGATGGAGAAAAAATTGTAGTACCACTGCAAAACCACCTTATCTGAATCAGCCTTTTTTTACTTTCTCTTTTATCAGTTTACGTAACTCAAATACTTCATCGCTGTCTTTGCAACCGTTTTTAGGTACGAGTAAGAATGAACGGCTATCAAAATATAAATGAAAAAAATGGGGGCTTTCCAAATAGCTTTTCAGTGCTGTCCAGGCCCATGATTTGGAGCCCCGTTCATGTGCCAGCGTAAAACCATCGTCCCGGAAATCCATACTAAACTCATGCTTGAAAGTAATAGCCCTCCGGTATACCATGAAAGGAAGGATAAACCAGAAACTTATCATTAATACGATCCACAGAGCTGAACCCATAAAGAAAGCCATAGGTGTTATTTTACCCAACGCATATAATGTAACCGATGCCAATGCAAATACATTTACCAGGATCAGCATGATGCGTATCTCCTGCCGGCTTATAAAATGATATCGCAAAGCCTGGATCACCTGTCCCTTCTCGTATCCAAAATAAATAGTCATGAGGCAAATTTATTGAGGGGTTTTCAATTCCTTTTCAGTTATACTCCACTCACCTAATTTTTCTCCTTTCACTCCCAAAAATTCAACAGTAAGCTTTCTGTTGCCTCTTGTTCCGCTGAATGAAAATTTACCATAGTTCTGCTTTTCATCCAATCCAAATACCCGGTAAGCATTATTTTTTTCCGGACCACCGAATGAATGTGTTCCTGAAGTAAGCGGGGAAACTGTGATATCATAAAGCGGATATGTACCCGGTCTGTCTACTTTTATTATTTCACTGTGGTGCCTGTCACCCGTAAGGAAAAGCACACCGTTTACTTTATATTCTTTCAGAAAGTCCATCAGCTCCTGGTATTCTGCCGGGAAATCCCTCCATTTATCATAAGGAGAAACAGGATTAAGTACCTGGCTTCCAACAGTTATTATCTTAAAAGTCGCACTACTATACAACAATGAGTTCTTCAGCCATTCCATTTGTTGTTTTCCTAACATTCTTTTTTCAGGGTTTGGTTTCCCATCAACAGAATCTTTCATTCTGTCTGCACTACGCCACCAACGGTCATCAGTTAGAAAAATATCGGCGTCGCCCCAGGTGGTCATGGTATAGATGCCCTGGCCGTTTTCACCAGAAGAAGGGTTACAGAAATATTTGTTGAATACATTCCGGCTGGCTTCCTTCAGGATATAATTTTTTCCAATGTCATTAGGTCCGTAATCATGATCATCCCAGGTAGCCAACTGCGGCATAGATTTCAGAAAATTCTGTAATACCGGAGTAGCCCTGTCCCTGCTGGCCCTGTACCAGAGTCCCCATTCACTAAAATAATCTACCTCCCTGGTGTACCATGCGTCACCCAGCCAAAGCATGAATGAAGCTTTTTCTTTTGACATGGTTTCAAAAATAGAAGAGTCTTTCCCATAGGGAGTACCGGGTCTGTCGAATACAGGCTCATTAAAATATGAACAGGATCCTGTTAAAAAGCTGAATTCAGGTATGGGTTTTCGCCATTGCCACAGATCTTTAGTTGTAAACTCCCCACCGTATGTAGTAGCCTTTCCATTCACCCATATCTTATACTGGTATGTATTATTAAATTCTAATCCGCCTATTGTAAAATAAAGAGGATTGAACTCATTACCCAATTCTCCTTTGTATAAAACAGTTTTGGTCTTTTTTTCTCCCTTCTTGTTGTATTGCAATGAAACGGATTTTACTTCCGGAGAAACCTCCAGCCATACTTTTGCATCCCTTAATTCAACCGGACCAAGCATAGGTCCGGATATGATACGGGGCTGAGCAATTGTTATAATAGTTAACAGCAGGCAAAATAAGAGTAAAGCAATATTCTTCATAATAGATCCTTTTGGAGACACAAGGTAATACAGAAAATAATGCTAAAACAAAGAGCCGCTCCATATGGGAACGGCTCTTTCTATTCAGATTTAAATTTATTATGGCTGTATTTTAAGCAAGCTGCATACCTGTTGGTAAGACATTGCTTTTAGTTGTGATTCTGTATAAACTTGCCCGTTTATTTCTGCAGCTTTTCCGATTGTACGACCACCGGCCACACCACCAGGAATAATTACATACCGAACATTTATTGTAATCAACGTGAAAGCGGAACTGGGACGATATGCTCTTAATAATATCTGTCCAACAGTTGCTGGCAGATAAAAATCAAATGTAATAGGATTAGCAGTTGAGACATCATTGAAAGGTAATGGTCTTATCAGGTTATTATAAGTTACATACACCAGCACAACACCATTATCTCGTATTGCCTGCGTAACACCAGGGGCAGTTAATGTGTAAGATTGGTTAGCAGTACCTGAACCAGTCCAATCTGTACCCAGGATTGGGAACCAGCTTGAATAAATAACATTTGCAGTTCCGGCAGGACCAGCAGGACCTTGCGGACCAACAGGACCAGTCGGGCCTTGAGGACCAGTTGGGCCAGTAGGACCAGCAGGGCCATTAGCACCGTTAGCACCAGTAGGTCCTTGCGGACCGGTAGCACCAGCAGGACCTTCAGGACCTTCTTTTGTACAACTAACGGCTATAAATGTGATGGCTAAGAATAATAGCGAGAGTAGTCTGAACTTTCTCATAAAGTTTGATTTGGCTGTTAATTAGTTTCGGTTTTAAAAGTAAAAGGAATTTTCCTGTTTACCAAGATATTTTAAAGGTAAAGGAAAAAATTTCAAAATCACCTCAAGTTTCATAAAAAAATAGCAGCAAGTGGTTTCCCTGAACAACTATATTTGTTGTCCAACCAATTCAATAATATGCAACTTAAAATGCGATTTTTTGCGGCCGTTTTCTTACTATCCATATGCACCCATGCACAATTCAAAAAGGGAGATAGAATGGCAGGCTCGTCTGTTGGTTCGGTATTGTTCAATTCCGGCAGTTCCGATATAACGGTAGTTTCAATAGGAAGCAATACTTCCAAAATAACCAGTTATGATGTCAGGATCATCCCCTCCCTGGGCTGGTTTGTTTCTGATAATACTGTAGTAGGCATCAACCTGAATATAAATCCCAATGGCCAAAAAACAAGCTATGAGCAAAATGGCAGCACATATCAAAGTGACAAAAACAATGGTTTCAATATTGGTATTGGAGGTTTTGCCAGAAATTATTTCCCCGGCAACGGATCGCTCCTGCCTTTTGGCCAGGTCAGCCTTAATGGAGGTATCAGTAGTCTGAAAACGGAAGGATTTTTCTACGGAGGTTCTGGCTCATCTGCTTACAAGCAAACATATGATGGAAATTCTTCAGGTGGATTTTTTGCCAATGCAGCCTTTACAGGCGGATTTACCAAACTGGTTGGCGAGAACGCAGGTCTTGATTTTTATATTGGATATAATTATTCGTACAACAAAAACACCTTCAAAAGAACAACCCTGCGTGATGATGGTATTGATGGCAGTATTGATACAAGAGCAGAGAATGAAACCACTACCAAGTTTACCAACCATGGCTTTACCATTGGTGCCGGGTTCCAGATCTTTTTGAGGGGAAAGAAATAAGAACTTTTGCAACAAATAAAAAACCCCGGTTACCCGGGGTTTTGTTTATCGTTAGTTTTCAGAAAACTTATTTATTCATCATTTGCTTAGCTTCAATGCTCAGTGTTGCATGAGGTACTGCACGGAGACGGGCTTTATCAATCAATTTACCTGTAACACGGCAGATGCCATAGGTCTTGTTCTCAATTCTCATCATGGCTTTTTCCAGGTGATCAATAAAAGTGATCTGGCGGCTTGCCATCTGGCTGAGTTGTTCTCTCTCCATACTTACACTTCCATCTTCCATTGTCATGTAGCGGCCCTCATCCATATCTCCACCTTCTTCTTTACGGGTTATCAAGCCCTGTAAATAAGCTAATTCTTTCTTTGCTGCGTCTAGTTTACGCTGAATGATTCCCCTGAACTCAGTCAGGTCAGCGTCTGAATATCTCATAGTTGGTCCGGAATATTGCTGCATAGCTGTATCTAATACGGATTTAGTAAACTCGGGTTCATATTTTACCGAGCTTTTTGTACTTGTTTTTGGAATCACCATTTTCGATGGTTTCGGCGGCTCCTTCTTAATGACTGGCTGCACTTTTGGTTTGATTGAAACTAAAGATTTAGGATCAATACCTCCATGCTTTTTAACCACTGGCTTGGGGGCAGGGGGTTCCTGTTTTGGTGCCGGGGCAGGTGCAGGTTTGGCAACTGGCTTAGTTGCAGCTTTTGGTGCAGGCTTAGGAGCCGGTTTTTTTGCAACTGGTTTTACAGGCTTTTTTGGAGCCGCTTTTGCCACCTTTTTGGGGGCTGGTTTGGGTGCAGATTTTTTCACAGTTTTCTTTGCTGCTGGCTTTTTAACAACAGCTTTCTTTGCGGGTTTTACGGGTTTGGCGGCCTTTTTTGTAGCCTTTTTTTTCTTTATAGCCATATTTTTACCCTTTTTTTGAAACAATCACATTTAGCAAATCATCGTTAATATCTATCTCAATTCCATCCTCAATTTCGGTCAAAAACTCAAGCTTATCAGCCAGAATTTCGGCGCAAATATAGGTTTTAAAATGAGCCAACGAATCTTTTAATCCATCAGGTGCTGCAACTTTAATTTCAACCCTGTCCATCAATTCAAAACCACTGTCTTTCCTGATTTTCTGGATCCGGTTCACAAACTCCCTGGCATTGCCCTCAGCTTCCAGTTCCGGAGTTACTGTTACATCCAATGCTACTGTCAAATTGCCTTTATTGGCCACTGTCCAACCCGGAATATCCTCACTGCTGATCTCCACATCAGTGATTTGTAATATTACAGGTTCGTCATCAATTGACAAATTATATTGACCCTCTTTTTCCAACCGGGCAATATCCTCCTGGGCGAATTGTGATAAAGCTGTGGATACCGCTTTCATTTTAGGACCCAGTTTTTTGCCCAGGGCTACAAAATTGGGTTTTATCTTTTTACTGATAAAAGTATTGTCAGGGTTCAGGTATTCTATTTCTTTCACATTTACTTCCGCCTTTAACAGGTCTTCCACTTTTTGTAATTGCTCTTTCATGGAAGAATTCAATACAGGTATCAGAACTTTCTGCAATGGCTGGCGGACTTTGATATTTACTTTTTTGCGAAGTGATAAGACCAGAGAAGATGCATCCTGCGCCAGTTGCATTCTTTCTTCCAGGTATTCATCAATAACTGATACATCAGCCACAGGAAAGTTGACATGATGAACAGATTCTGCCTTAAAACGATTTGTTACAGCATTTAAATTTTGAAAAACAACATCGCTGAAGAACGGGGAGATCGGCGCAATTAACCTTGTTATCGTTTCCAAACATTCATACAATGTCTGGTAGGCACATATCTTATCCTGTTCATATTCTCCTTTCCAGAAGCGGCGCCGGCAAAGACGCACATACCAGTTACTTAAATGCTCATCTACAAAGTCTTCAATTACACGACCTGCCTGTGTAGGTTCGTAATCATCCATGTAATCATTCACTTTCTTCACCACCGTGTTCAATGAAGAAAGAATCCATCTGTCTATCTCTGGTCTCTGGTTCAAAGGAATGTATTCCTCTTTGAAAGCAAACCCATCTACATTTGAATAGAGTGCAAAGAATTGGTAAGTATTATATAATGTTCCAAAGAACTTACGTTGCACTTCTTTGATCCCTTCACTGTCAAACTTCAGATTATCCCAGGGTGAAGCGTTAGTGATAAGGTACCACCTGGTGGCATCCGCTCCATACTTTTCAATGGTATCAAAAGGATTCACCACGTTACCCAATCGCTTACTCATTTTGTTGCCGTTCTTATCCAGTACCAAACCATTGCTAACAACAGTTTTGTAAGCTACTGAATCAAATAATAAACAGGCAATAGCATGAAGCGTATAGAACCAGCCTCTTGTCTGGTCCACTCCTTCTGCAATAAAGTCTGCAGGAAATGATTTTTTGAAGTCCTCTTTATTTTCAAAGGGATAATGCCACTGGGCATAAGGCATAGCACCACTGTCAAACCAAACATCGATCAGATCCGGAACCCTTTTCATAGGCTTACCTGAAGGGCTGACCAAAACTATATCGTCAACATACGGTTTGTGAAGATCGAGGATCCCTTCATGCAAGTAGTTCTTATTGGCAGCAACACCTAATATTTCATTCGCCTTTTTAATTCCGGTATTAAGTTCTTCGATGCTCCCGATACAAATCTCTTCTTCTCCATCTTCTGTTCTCCAGATCGGCAAGGGTGTACCCCAATAACGGCTACGGCTCAGGTTCCAGTCCACCATATTCTCCAGCCAGTTACCAAAACGACCTTCGCCGGTTGATTTTGGTTTCCAGTTAATGGTTTTATTTAATTCAACCATCCTTTCCTTGATAGCTGTGGTCTTAATGAACCATGCATCCAGGGGATAATATAAAACAGGCTTATCTGTTCTCCAGCAATGCGGATAACTGTGTTCGTATTTTTCAACTTTAAAAGCCCTGTTCTCCTTTTTCAGTTTTACGGCTATGTCAATATTTACATCAACGTAGTTTGGGTCATCTTTATAGTTCTTCACATAACGATTACTGAACTCTCCTAATCCATCTACAAATTTTCCTTCCCTGTCAACCATGGTAAGAATACCGATATTATATTTCTTCCCAACCTTATAATCATCTGCACCAAAAGCTGGAGCAGTATGAACAATACCGGTACCATCTTCGGTGGTAACAAAAGTATCTACCAGTACCCGGAACGGATCGCCACCTGCATGAGCAGCAGTGTTGGCTTCATAAGGAAGCAATTGCTCGTAACGGCATTCTTCAATTTGTGAACCTTTGAATTCAGTAAGTATTTTCCAGGGAAGGATCTTTACTTTTTCATTGTAGCCGGCAAAATCACCATTCTCTCCCTTTTCCTTGAAATATTTACCCAATAATGCTTTTGCAAGCACCACATTAATAGGTAAATGTGTGTATGGATTAAAAGTTTTTACCAATACATAATCAATATTGGCACCAACCGTCAAGCCAAGATTTGAAGGCAAGGTCCAGGGTGTAGTTGTCCAGGCTAAAAAGAATACCTCTGCACCATGTACCACATCATGCAGGAATTTACTTTTTTCATCCTGCACTGCCCGGAACATCGCTACAGCACTTGTATCTTTCACATCTTTATATGTACCCGGCTGGTTCAGTTCATGTGAGCTTAAACCGGTTCCCGCGGCCGGTGAGTATGGTTGGATACTTACACTTTCGTACAACAATCCCTTTTTGTACAATTCACTCAGCAACCACCACAGGGTCTCAATATATTCATTCTTGAAAGTGATATAAGGATCATTCAGATCGACCCAATAACCCATCTTGCGGGTAATCTCATCCCACTTGTCTTTGTATCGTAATACCGCTTCCCGGCATTTTTGGTTATACTCTTCAACAGAGATTTTTTTACCAATATCTTCTTTGGTAATGCCCAGTTCTTTCTCCACTCCCAGTTCAATCGGCAAACCATGTGTATCCCAACCACCTTTTCGTTTCACCTGGAAACCCTTCATGGTTTTATAGCGGCAGACCAGGTCTTTGAGAGTCCTTGAAATAACGTGGTGAATTCCGGGCATACCATTGGCGCTGGGAGGTCCTTCATAAAATACAAAGGGAGTGGCCCCTTCACGAAGGGATACACTTTTTTCAAAAGCCTGGCTTTCAGTCCATTTAGCCAATACCTCCTGCTCGAAAGCCGGCAGGTTCAATCCCGTAAATTCTCTGTATTTAGCACTCATAGCCATTCTAAAATGGTGGCGAAGTTACGGAATAAAAAAAGCTTTTTATGAGCTAAAAAAGCAAAAAAAGCAACTTTAAAAAGGGGCTTTTAATCCTATAACCAGTTAACCTAATCTCTCTTCAGCCAAACTGCTTCAAAAGCAGGGTAGCCTCTCTCCCCGTTTTGCGTAAGCGCAGTAAAACGAAGTTTATAATAATTATTATCACCGTCTTTAATAATATAATAACGATCTGTTCTTACCGCAGGTGACGTACCCGGACCACCACCTGAACGCCAGTCAGCAGCAATAGCATTTTGTGTGGTCAAAAAAGTCTGAGATGCGATGTCTCCTATCCCAAAATCAGCAAATGTCCTGGTACCGGCCATCACTTTGGCTACCTGCACATTCCTGTTCAGCAAAATAATATCCTGAAAAAGATAAGGTACTTCGCCTGCACCAAAATTGGTGACGTTTGAAAAATAAGACCAGGCAATATCCCATTTCTTCCTGGCAGGTTCTACACTAACGGCACCGTTGTCAAAAGAAATATATTTAAAGAAATAAGCCTCTTCTTTGGCTATATCTATAGTTGAAAAAGTGGTAGCGGCAATATCGGCATGCTGTAATGTATACCCACCACTTGCATTACGAAGGATCCTGAACTTTTTCCAGCCCCTTGCCGGTGCAGGGCTTCCGGGAGCCAGGCCACGATTTACGATATAAACTTTATTCTCCGCAGCTGCTGCACTGGTTGCCATGATAGCTGTTCTTGCGAGGTCACCATTGGGGTAATCTATATAAGGTAATGAAATAGTTGCAGGTGCAAACTGGTTAAAAGCTACTTCTGTTGAAAATCCAACCGTATCGGCAGCTGTTACTTGTGTAAGATCATTCTTATTGATCTGTTTTGCCATCATAGCAGAGGATGAGTTTAAAATCACCCGGTAATCATCGGCACCGGTGTAAAAACCAAGATCCCATGTATTTCGGTTTACAGCAGTCTGACGGTTGGCACTAAGATCAATGAATACTTTGTTTGAATATAAAACACCCCCTCCATTTATTGTCAGTGTTGAATTAGCAGCCACCAGTTCAGCAAAACTGAGTGTGAATTGCCTGGCAACCCCGATAAAAACAGGTGTTCCCGAACTGAACAGATCAAAAACTATCTTTTCATCACCATCAAATAAAACACCACTATTCTTTGTGAGTGTAAATGATGTTTCATTATTTCCTGAGGGAATAGTCACTGTCAGTTTACCTGCAGCAGCGGCCGGTGTGGTCGTATAATCTGTTCCATACACTACCCCTTCTTCAACCAGGTTAATAGTAACCGGAATATCTCTGTCTGTACCTCTCACTAATTTAAGCTTAACAGTAATAGAATTTTCTGAAGCGGTAATACCTTGTGCTGATGTTTCAAATACAACGAGGTTATCAGCTAAATCGGCATCTCTCTTCCGGCATCCTGCCACGAGTAATAACAAAGAAAGAAAAGCTACTGATATACTTATAAATTTCTGTTTCATCTTGAAATCTGTTTATGTTTACCTGAATTATTTATTTTTTATTCCAGTTAAAAAGAAGGGAGGCGAAGTAGGAACGGCCTGTGGCAACATTCAGTCCACCACTGGTATGTATTCCTCCCTGAACAAAACTGCTGTTGATACGATCTACATCGAAAAGGTTGCGTATACCTGCATTCAGCGTCAGACTCCTGGTCAATTTTTTATTCAGGGTGAAATCTGCCAGGTGAAAACCATCCTGCTCTGACAACACCACATCAGGACCATCCATCACATAGCGGGGACGTTTACCTGTTAATTTATAAAACAGGTTCAGGTCTAAACCAATTGCAGGAATAGAATACCCCACAGAAGCATTCGCTTCAGCTGACCAAACCAATGCAGGCAGGTCTTTATTTGTTTCGTACTGTTCATTATAAAAACCGGTATAGGCAGCACCAGCGGAGAAACTCCATTTTTTATAGGTAACAACAGTGCTCAGATTAGCACCTGATGTTTTACTACTGAAAACATTATACAATCTTGCTGTATCAGAACTTTGAGTAAAGACATAGTCAATCATGTTTTTTACATCATTGTAATAACCTCCCAGTTGAACAGAATACTGTAATTCTTCTACTCTTTTTTTCTTAAAGCTCAATGATCCGGTAAAACTATGCGAGGTTTCAGCCTTCAGATCCGGATTACCCACCACCTGGTGATTAGCATCGAAGAAGCTGAAGTATAACTCACGAAGAGAAGGGGAACGGAAGCCACGGGCATAGGACAAACGCAGGTCCAGGCTTTGTGTTAACTGGAACTTGGTATTGATTGAAGGAATAACCGGTGGCGCATCATACACTGAATTTCTTATAAACCGTAAGCCGGGACGAATGTTGATCTTAGAAGAAGGAGTGATCTCAGTTGTAAGGAACAATGCATAATCATTCACAGCATTTGATCCACTTTTCAATCTTTCACCAAGCCCCTTATCTAAATTTATATCAACACCTGGCTGGAAACTGAATACATCTGATAATTTATATAAGGCTGTACCGCGGAATGTAAAGCCGGTAAAGTCAACAACCGACTGACGTCCTTCTCCCGGATCAAGCCGGATATCTCCATTCTTTTTATTGATGGTCGTTGAAAAAACCTGTCGACTGTAATCAGTAAAAGAAGATTGTAGTTGGAATGACAAACTGCTATTAACAAAATAAGAACCCTGCAACTGGTGCATCAGGCGTTGAGAAAGATATTCCTGGTCAAACGCCAGCGTATCGCCAGAGATGGGGTCAGCAAAAGGACTGAAATTGCCGGGATTGGTGATCACTTCATCTAATCCGTCAACACGGTATCGAATGTTCAGTTTGCCATTAGTATACCCAATAAAGCCATTCATTATAAGCTGGTCCTTTTTATGCCATACCAATTCTCTTTCAATGGCCGTATCTTTCCAACCTCCGAAGTAATTATGTGCAAACGAACCGCCAATCTCCCATTTATTTTTTTTCCATGTAAGACCTGCCTGTTGGTTATGGATGCCTTGATGGATACCAAATTCGTTCCCAACTGTCTCTTCATGTATTCTTGCATTCACAGACAAATTGTATGCTGCAGCTTTCCTGGTGATAATGTTAATTACACCAGCGAGGGCATCAGCACCATAAATAACAGACATGGGGCCTTCCACGATCTCAATTCTTTCAATTGAATTGATATCAATCTGACTGATATCAAATTCATTGTTCACACCCTGGCGACCGGTGACGGGCAGCCCATCGATCAAAATTTTTACGTTCTGGCCACTTAAACCCAGCATAGAGATCGCAGAACCACCAGTAGCCACATCCTGCGAAAAACGCATATTCAATTCATTCTTCAATACATCCTGCAGGCGGGTGGCACCTTGTTTCAGGATCCGCTCTTTTCCTATTACTCTAACCTGGTATACTGAGTTTTTAACAGACTGGGGCTTGTACTGACCTGTAATAACTACTTCATCAAGTTCTTTGGCTTTTGTCGTGTCCTCCGGAGGAGCAATCTTAACCAATTGGCCATGTACAGATGCATTGATCAGTACTGCAACGAGGAAGAGGTGAATTTTTCTCATAATTTTTTTATTGCTGCGCAAAGTTTCTTCAGCAATAAATGAGATTTATCACCTGTTTGTCAGGAAATGTAAATGAAACTACGTTTGACAAAAAGATGACAACGCATGTTTTGCAATCAGTCAACTTACTGATGAACATCATATATGTACCAAACAAAAGCGCATTGGATAATTCAATAATTGATTTACCCAATGCGCTTTACAGCTGTTATCGGTATCAGAGCTTAGCTCCGATGCTTACAAAGAAAGTTCTTCCATCAGCGGGTAATGCACCCGGGCCAGGGTATCCTCCAGCACGGCGGGTGAAATAACGGGCATCAGTAAGGTTGTTGATCCCTGTTTTGATGTTCAATCCTTTGGAAAATTTATAAGTGGCCGTGATATCTGTTACGGTATATGAAGGAATCAACCCGTTATTGCCATTGGCGGTTGGTGCCAGGGTATTGTTTGCATCACTGAAAGCTTCACCCACATAGCTCAGTTGTGTTGTCAGCAGGAATGTTTTGTAACCCGCTGTAATACCGCCACGGAAAATATTCTGTGGTGCATTCTCCACTTTCTTGCCTTTAGTAGCTGCATCTTTATGATCACTGCTGTAACGGGCATCAGTGTAGGAATAAGAACCAAATACAATGATATCTGCATTGGTATTTTGGGTAAATGCCCTCCACGGGTTGAACTCAGCATAACCTTCAAAACCTTTGCTGGTACTGCTGCCCACATTAGTAATGAGGCGGTATGAAGGGGTGCCGCTTACTGTTACTGTACCCAACCGGTTATTGTAATGCAGGTAATATCCGCTGATATCAAACTGCAGATAATTTTTCACTTTGCCGCGATAACCAAGGTCTGCATTAAAACCTTTAGCATCTTTCAAGTCATTTTCAACCACATCCGTTGTGGGCGGAGCCTGCAGGTTAGCAAACTGGATAGGACGGTATGCCTGTGAAATGTTAGCGTAAATTTCTGTTGTTCTTGTAATATGATATTCTGTACCAATACCGGCGAGTACAAAACTTCTGCTGCGGTTAATATTCTGCAATAATATCTCAACACCTCCAGAAGTATAACCATTGCGACCGGAGGCAGAGCCTTCTAACCACTCTAAACGAATACCGGGTATGATATAAAATTTATCACTGAACCGGAAAATATTTTCTGCAAAAGCTGCAGCATTCTTTGAATCGAAGTTAATATCTCTCGGGTAGTTACCAATTATGCTTACATCATAGGAAGATCCTGTTGTTCCATTTCCATCCGCCATGCGGTGGGTAGTGCCGGTGTATAAACGAATACCACCGGACAGTGTGTTTTGCAATTTACCAATCTTATAATCGGTGATGATACGGCTTTCCAATCCGTAATTACGATAATTATCTACCTGTACGGTCCTGTTGTTGTATTCGCCGGTACCGGAATTGATACTGTCTTTAACTGTAATGGATTGCAGAAAACCGACACTGCTTCTGTTGCCAATGGTGACAAATAGTTTGGTATTCCACTTAGTACTTTCATTGAGCTGGTAATTTAAGATAAGGGCGGGAGTGGTCCATTTAATATCAAACCAATTGCGGCTTCGAAAACTTTGCTGTGCATCCAGATCAATTTGCAAATCTGTTAATCCACCGGGTTGCTGGCTGCGGATATGAGAGAACATAACTTCTGCAGTCAGCGAAAGTTTAGGATTAAAGTAATAAGTAGCTGTACCGTAACCTGCATTAGTGAAATAGCGGCTGTTTTGTCTCCAGCCATCTCCATTGCGATGATCAAAGAAGGAATAGTAATGCCACTTACCACTCTTTCCTCCGATTGCATTGTAACTATTAATTAAAGCATTGCTACCAACAGTTTGCTGTGTTTCGAATTCAAACTTTTTACTGATCTCACTTCCATTCCGCAAAATATAATTAACAAGCCCCCCGAATTGCGGTCCGTATTGCAAGGCGCCCTGCCCTCTCACCACTTCAATACGTTGCACTGCCTGCAACTGTGGGTTATAATAAGCTTCAGGATATCCAAAAGGATCTGCTGCTATGTCATAACCATTTTGGCGGATATTAAATTCCCAGCTACGGTTAGGGCTTAACCCCCTTGCGGCAATACCAATCTGTATACCACTGGGATCGCTTTCCCATACATGTATACCAGGCACTTTTGCCAATACCTGTCTCATCGTATTTGTTACCACATTACCTTGTACATTATCCAAAACGATCAATGCATTTTTCTTTCCGGCATAGATAGAAGTACCAACAATCTCCGGCATTTGCTGATAATCGCTTTTGCTGTTACGGCCAACGACTGTTACGTCAGCCAAATATTTAGATCGGGGTTTGGTTGAATCATCATGAAATATTGTTGTACTGTCCTGGGCAAAAATAACCGGAGCTATGACCATTACGGCTACTATTGACATCATTCTCCTAAGCATCTATATCTTAATTTAGACCGCAAAGATCAACCAGGCTTGTTTAATTCATTTTCACAATCAGAAACTCTGCTTACGCAAAACGGAAATTGGCAAGAAAGGAGTTTATTAAAAAAAGAAAGGCTGCCTAAATAGGCAGCCTTTACAATATTCACAGTCGAACTATTTTATTCAGCAATTACTATTCCTTTTGCCATCACCCGAACTTCTTTCTCCGGCTTTGTAATCGCATCAATCTCTTCTTTTGATTTTTTGGCATCTTCAGCATAATGCTTCAGTTCTGCTACAGAAGTAGTTTTGATTTCCACTTTTCCATCAATCACAACGGTTTTGCCTTTCGCAGACACCGGAAGGAAAAAACCATAATCTTTCATTTTTACCATTGCGGTTTCTCCATTTTCCAATTCGAGTTTTAACCAGCAACCCTTTTTAGGACAAACCTCCGTAATCTTAGCTTTTATTTTCACTTCAGGAAATTCTGAACCGCCATTCAGTTTTGCCACTACATCATTGATATTGAGGGCACCCTCTGTGGATATTTTTTCGCCATACCATTCACCGGGCTTTGCATCACCAGCAGGTGGTTGAGCATTGACAATAAATCCAAAACCAGCCATCACCAGCGTAAAGAACATTTTTTTCATATTGATCATTTTTGATTGATTTATTAAATGGATAGCAAAGATAGCTTTTCGACTGAAATAGTTGCCTAGTCGGGTAAAACTGGTTTTTGAAATTCCAGTGGCGGGGCTGAAATGGCTTGTAAGAAAGCCAGTAAATCAGTTTTTTCCCTTTTTGTAAGCCCTAATGGCTGAATCAGTTTATCCTTACCAACTGGCATATCCCCTGTATTGAATTTCTCGATAATCTGCAACATGTTGTTTTGCTTTCCGTCATGCATCCATGGACCTGTTTTCATTACGTCTCTTAAAGAGGGTGTTTTAAATTTACCCCTATCTTCTTCCAGGTGCGTTATTTTATAATACCCTTCATCTGTTCCAGAAAAGCCACTATTGTGAAATAGGTTATCGGTTAATAAAGGTCCGCTATGACAATTCATGCATTTAGCTTTTGTCCGGAATAAATGCAATCCCCGGATTTCACTGTTCGTTAAAGCCTTCTTACTCCCTTCCAAAAATTCATCGAACCTGCTCTTCCGGCTTACTATCGTTTTTTCAAATACGGCAATTGCTTCCGTCAACCGGTCGGGGTCAATCTTTTCATCACCAAACGCTTTTTTAAACAATTCTTTATACCCATTTACTTTCCTCAGTTTTCGTATTACATCGGGCATTTCACTGTGCATTTCTGTTTCACTGTTGATGGGGGCAAATGCCTGGTCCTGCAAATCGGCCGACCTGCCATCCCAGAATAACCGGTTATAAAACCAGCTGTTTTGTATGGTTGGAGAGTTTCTTTTATTTATTGCTCCCTCATGCCCGATTGACTTTTCTTTGGCATCTGTCCAGTTTAGCTCCGGCTGGTGACAGGTGGCGCAGGAAATTTTCCCTGAACCGCTGAGCCTGGTATCAAAGAAAAGTGTCTTGCCCAATTTAATAATATGCATCAGTGAATCTTTATACTTTTCAACGGGGCTTTCAGGCAGCATTCCTAATTCTTTCCACTGCACACCATCATCTACAAACGGTTTTGGCCATTCAGCAGGTGGACGGGAATAAATACTTCTTAAATTTTCATTCGTAAAGGAAATACAAAAAAGAACCAATGCAGATACAAGGCTGATAATGGAATATTTTTTCATGAAAGTTATAGTAAAGCTCAAAGAAAAGGAACCGGAATACTTTATTAGCTGATTAATATCATGTCAGATAAAACCACGGCAATTTTTCGCACCACACCGGCATGGCAAAGTCCCCTCATGGTGTGTTTCTCCGTAATCGCAACTCAGCTCCTGCCCTTTCTTAATTTTCTTCAATGCATAAAACTCTACTCTATTTTTCATTACCCTCAAATAGGTGTTGGGATCGCAGGAGTGATTAATGAAACGCATATCGTTTGGTTTGGCAGATGCGTTTAATGCAAGATCATTATCCAGTTCCACAAGGTTGATTACTTTCAGGTTTTTGATCAGTTTCATTGCCTCTTTCATGGTAATAATAACACCGCCAAGATCACCGATCTTTTTCTTTGCCGGAATAGTCTGTAAGGCATAAGCACCCTTACCGGCTATTTTGCTCTTTGCCACTTTAACAGGATAGTAAATATGGTACGGTGGTGTAACGGGTTGTTTTGGCATATGCTATTCTTTTATCCAGTTTACTTTTTCTTCCAATGGTAATCTTGTTGCACCTTTCGAAGGTATAGCGATATAACCAATATAAAAGAAACCAAGCAGCTTATCCAATTCGCCTAAACCAAAAAAAGACTTGGCCTCTTCTTTATAAGTTACACCTCCGGTTGTCCAGTACCCGCCGAGACCATATGCTGTAACTGATAAATACATATTCTGTACTGCACAGGCTACTGCTTCTATATCTTCTACTTCCGGAATATTCTTATTTGTAGTTCTTTTCATTCCGATAGCAACAATATGTGATGCCTTGAGGGGGTTTTGCTGAAGTTTTGTATAAGTAAGTTCTTTAAAACTATCGCCGGCCAGTTCTTTATACAATTCACTTTGAAAGGCTGCCAGTTTATTTAATCCTTCACCGCTGAATACAGTAAATTGCCAGGGCTCGGTTTTTCCGTGATTGGGTGCCCAGGTAGCATTGGTCAGTATCTCTTTTATAATGGCATCATCCACTTTTTTTCCTGCTTCAAACTGGTCGGGAAAAACAGACCGGCGGCTCCGGGCCAATTGATTAAATAATTCAGCTATCATTATTAGAATTTGAGCAAAAATAAAGTGCCGTGAATTATCACGGCACTTTGATTTACATTCTATATAAAAATTCAACCGCCAGTTACTCATTTGCCTTCTTATTCTTTTTTATCTGGAAAACCCTGGACAAGTTAAACCCAAACCGTACTTCGGCTTTACCCCATTTGCCAGTCGTCTCTGTAATAAAGGCCCTTTCGTTCATACCCGTTGAATTGGAAAAATGCAACTGAAAGACGTGGCCACCGGTTTCAATGTCGAAACCTACAGATAGAGGATGATAGTAGCCGCTATCCGGCATGCCTATTATTACATGAGAATAATCCCAGGTAAATGCAATACGCTGAGACAACTTAAGCCTGCCCCCGACACCAATCGCATAAATGTTATTGGGATCTGTTTGCAATTGTACAAGGTTCTTATGCACCATAGTCGGCGAAACCTGCAGCGTTAAGCCTTCACTGAATTTCCTCCCGATTATTGCCTGGAAATAGTAAGCAAGACGGGAAGTAAAAAAATTTTTGCGGTTAGGGTCAGCCCATGGTAATCCATCCATTGTAATACCTGATACTAACGCAAATGTAACGGGTGAACTCCATGGTCCTGTAGATTGCCGAACCGGAGCATACTTAATAAATGCATCCACTTCTTTCTTATAGGTACTTCTTCCTACACCAACCATCAGGTTTTGGAGGATACCGAAATCAAACCCCATCCGCATACTGGCCTGGTCCAGACCAAAGAAGTTTTTATACCCCTGGTCTAGTTGACCAAAGCGGTGAAGTATTCTGAAATCCATCGTTCCCGGATTCAGGAATTCCATTGAATGTCCGTTAATGACTCTCGGAGATTTAAACGCATATTTCACTCTTTCTTTCGTTGGCTTCTCGTCTCCGCCCACTAATTTCAGAAGGTCCTCGTCCTGGGCAAATAAATTGCTGCTGAACAGTAAAAGAACTACGCCTGTGACAAATTGAGATGATAGCTTCTTCATAAATAGTTTTATTGGATTTTAGCTTTTAAGTGGTTCAAGCGAACAGGAGATAATTAGTTTAGCCGTTTTGGAAACTTTATCTGCTACAAGGCCTGGTATTGATACTTTATAATCTGACAGTAATATAGAAAATGAAGCATTTGCATTTATCTTACCTCCCTGTACTGTAAGCTTACCCGGTGTTTCCACTTCTTTAGTTTCACCGTGTATGGTAAGCTTTCCTTTTACTGTTACTGAATAGGTGCCGTCTTTTGCGTAATTAATTGTTTCATTATTAATAATGCTTCCTTTAAACTCAGCCTTGGGAAATTTATGACTTTCTACATAGTTTTCATTGAAATGCTCTTCCATCAGGGCTCTTTCAAATGCAAATCCCTTCATCAAAACCGCAAACTGTATAGCTCCTGTTTTCGTGTCTACCACACAGGTAGCCGTTCTGTTCACCCCTTCAATTTTTTCAGGAGAAGCAGGTGAGGTTGCATCAAAATCTATCTTTCCGCTTTTTGTAAAGAATTTTTGTCCAAACGAAGAAGTAGCGACCAACATTAATACCGTAGCCAGTAACAAGTGATTTTTCATGTTCAAAATTTTTAGGTGTTAGTGAATTATTTTTTTTGTCCGATAACGCTGCGCACAAGAATGATATCAGAACCAAGCATATCATCTGCATTGTAACCTGAACATATCCCTTTAACGGAGACTATATGTCCCCTTTTAACGGAAGCAGCTTCATTGCCATGAATACTATCAATACTGCAGCGGACAGAAGACAAAGAGGATGTATCTCCAAGGATGACAGAATAAAAACCCCTGTCATCCCTTGTAACATCTTTTACCATACCTTCTACGCTCAGCACCTTATCCCAGTATTTTTTGTTTGAAGCCTGTTCGTTATTTTCAAATTCTTTCAACAGGTCATTAGCGGCAACTGTGAAATCAGGTTTTAGGCCAGCCGTATCCTTATGTGCCCGGTTATACTCTTTATAAATATAAATACCAACTGCACCACCGATCACCAGTACTGACAGCAACACATAAAGAATGATTTTTTTTCGTTTCATAAATAGTGGCTTTTTTTAGTTATTCAGCATACCGGAGTCTACCCATTTTTTTATGGTAGCGATCTGGCAATTACTCATTTTGGCCATGCCTTTGGGCATAGGTGAATACCCGGCAGCATGGTTTATAGTTCCATATAACTTCCCGTTTTGCGCCATAGCTTTATCAGTAGCATAAGTGCCCATCACCTGATTGCCGGATGGAAAGCTTCCTGTATGGCAACTGTAGCAATATTGTTGCAGCATTGGCACTATTTTTTGTGTATAAGATATAACTCCTGTTGTATCAGTACAAGGGGCACTATTAGCCTCACCATACAGTAAATCCTCTTTATCATAGTAACATGAGCTCACAAAAAGTACTGATACAATCAGTATACCCAGTATTGAAAATTTTATATTCATTCTTTTTGATTTAATTGTTTTGTGAACCAGCAATAATCCATTTCTGTACCTGGCGGATTTCACAATCTGATAGTTTAGCAGCATTTTTAGGCATCGGGGAATACCCGGTCTGGTGAGCGATAGAACCATATAGCTTACCATTTAAAGCAACTACCCTGACTGCGGCAAAAGTTGACACATCAATATTTCCTCCAAGATTTGACGGGTTGTGACAACCAGCACATTTATTATCCATTATAGGTTTTACTGCACCGCTATAGGTAAATACAGTTGTGTCGCAACTGCCTATACAACTATTATTCTTTGCACCCTGGTTGATCCATTTCTGGATAAGTGCTTTTTGGGCTGTTGTCATTGGTGCCATCGGAGGAGGTGGCATTCTATCGCCATCCGTCTTAATGATTACCTTATACAGCTTACTGTTAGCCGCATCTCCGGGTCTTACATAACCCATTATTTTAGTATAGGTAGTAAGGTTTACTCCATCTGCATGAGTAATATTATCATGACATCCGCTCATCGTACAATTAGAAGAGATAAGCGGCATGATATCATTAACAAAATAGACAGAATCCGGGTTGCAGATTGATGTGGGTGGAAGATTACCACCACCGCCAGTACCACCACCGCCGCTGCCATTTCCGGGATTCAGAATTTCATGCCGGCAGGCATTCAATATAAAAAGTCCTGCGATTAAAGAGAATATAACATAAACAATTTTGTTTTTCATAAAGGTTGTTTTGATTTATAAATCATACTCAGTGCCATACAGCACAGATACACTTAAAAAAGAATCAGTAAACAGATACATAGGTTATGTAACCCTGTAATCTGGAATTCAGATTACATTAACAATTGAGGTAAATGAGAAGAATACTATCCAAGCCGGGGCGGCTGCAGAATTAATAAAGCATGTTTCGCTGAAATAGCAGGAGGTAAATGACTGGCATATACCTTGGTTTCCCCATAGGAGAACTCAGTTGAGGCAATTTCCTTAATCATTGGAAAATAGACAACCGCAATGGAATGTTGATTCAAATTATGCCAGGGAAGTTCTTGATCGAAATCATCATCTGCTGAAGTTCCATCATCTCCACCATAATGCATTGCCATAAACTCAATAAAATTGATTGAAGGATCAAGATGATGATGCTGAAAGAAATGCTGAAGAAGCTGTGGCAATTTAAATAGCTGACCAGCCTCTGTATTACCAACAAGGTGTACACTAATCAGGAGTATGGCCAGCGTTTTACGCATCTGTGACAATTGACAACTAAATATTCAAAAATGATGCCATGTGTCCTGTAACGGATGGCATAGAAATAATATTGCGCCCTGCTTATCTATTTAGATAAATATTACGACAGTCTAATACGACTAAATGATAGTAAACTCACTAATGAATTATCGTAATAAAAGTTCACATGGTTTTAAACCGGTGTGCTTTTTGAAGGCGGTGGAGAAGTGGGAAATAGAAGAGTACCCAAGCATCATAGAGACTTCAGTAACACTTAATCCTTTTTCGTACAACAGGTATTTGGCATGCTCCATCCGCTGGCTTTGGTAGAAATCAAATACAGTTGTGCCGAATAATTCTTTGAACCCTTTTTTCAGGTAGCATTCATTGATTGCAACTTTACGGCTTAGTTCTTTAATGGTGATTGGCTCACCAATATGCTGAATGAGGATTTCCCTTGCTTTTACAATTTTTTCCCTGTCTGCTTCATTAGCCAGGAATTTACAGCTGATGACATCAATCTCTTTTTCTCCCAGCATACAATCCAAACTGTAGAGTAGCAACATCTGCGTTTGGGCATTGATATAAATATTCTCCAGGCTGTCGCTGTAGGTATGATTTAAGACTCCTTCCAACACCATTCTTGTTTTGCCACATAATGGAAGAATCTTGGTGAATGAAGAATTATGACTGAAACTTAAAATATCATCAGTAAGTGCTGCATTCCCTTTTCTGGGCTTTACAAATTGGCTCATATGCACCGGTGAAAACCTGAAACTTACCACATCCACACTTTCCACCCTTTCCATGCAGGTTTTGGAAGCATTGAACTGGCACATATCACATTCTGAATCTTTTTTACGGCAGTACACATTACCACTCACACAAAATTTAAGCTCCAGGTAGTTTTCTTTTGGCTCTTTCTTTTCATAATGATATACGAGCATGCCGGTATCTTCAATATTCCATTGCGGATGGCGACGGTACCTGTTAATAGTGTATTGTACCGAACCGGGTGTCTGCTGCTCTTTTTCCTGTAGCAGCACCATCTGGTCCTGCATGAGGATTTGTTTATAAGCCAGTGTCAGTATATCCGGAGGATTGTGCATACGAACTGCGAAATTACGCTTTATCATGCAGATTAATGGTGTAACGCCGAATGATACTGATCAGATGCTGATTTTTAACAATATATGTCCAAAAAAACTTCGGGTTTTGGCCGTAACAACTAACTTTGCCCGTCCCGCCCCGGGCGGGAATTTTTAAAATTGCATGATTCATCCGCATACATATATTCATCCTAATGCAAGGCTGGCCACCAATGTAAAAATTGACCCTTTCACCGTTATTCATCAGGACGTTGAAATTGGGGACGGAACCTGGATCGGCTCTAATGTAACGATCATGGAAGGTGCCAGGATCGGTAAAAACTGCCGCATTTTTCCAGGGGCAGTTATAGCTGCCATTCCGCAGGACCTGAAATTCCAGGGTGAATATTCCAACGTTTATATAGGCGATGGTACCACCATCCGTGAGTTTGTTACAGTGAACCGCGGTACAAAAGACAGGGATAAAACTGTTATCGGAAAAAATTGCCTTATCATGGCCTATTGTCATTTTGCCCACGATTGTTTTGTGGGTGATAATTGCATTACCAGTAATAATACACAGGTGGCAGGGCATGTTACCATCGGCGATTGGGCTATTATCGGCGGCATGTGTGCTGTACACCAGTTTGTAACCATTGGTGCCCATTCATTTATAAGCGGGGGCTCACTTGTTGGGAAAGACGTTCCTCCGTATATAAAAGCAGGCCGTACCCCTTTAAGTTATGCCGGTGTCAACTCAATCGGATTGAAACGCCGCGGCTTCAGTGTAGAACGTATTAATCATATCCTTGACATTTATCGTGTACTGTATAATAAAGGGATGAACACCAGCCAGGCTGTTGAATATATTGAAGAAGAAATGCCCGCTACTGATGAACGGGATGAAATAGTAACCTTTATCCGTGAAAGTGGAAGGGGCATCATCAAACGGTTCACTAAAGGCAGCAACGATGACGATCTCCCTATCTGATGCCGGAAAGCGGTTTAACCGTGACTGGATATTCCGTCATTTCACTTATACATTTGAAACAGGAAATGCATATGCCATCACCGGACCAAATGGTTCGGGAAAAAGTACATTGTTGCAAGTAATCAGTGGTGGTATGATGATCAATGAAGGGAAAATGCAATGGGCAATAACCGGCAATGAATTAGCCAATGAACAAATATATCAGCATGTATCAATCTGCGCTCCTTACCTCGAAGTGATCGAAGAGATGACATTGACTGAGTTCATGAATTTTCACCAGGGATTTAAACCGTGGCTCCCGGGACTTTCTGCAAAAGAAATTATTTCTATAATTGGCCTGGAAAAAGCGGTTCATAAGCAGATCCGGTATTATTCCTCCGGAATGAAACAACGGGTAAAACTTGCCCAGTGCATACTTTCTGATACGATGATTGTTTTACTCGATGAACCGTGTACTAACCTTGATACAGCAGGTATTGACTTATATCACTCCCTGATCAATAAATACTGTAAGCACCGGCTTGTGGCAGTAAGCAGCAATGACGAAACTGAATATAAGTTTTGTACACACCTCATTAATATTAATGACTATAAAAGACATTGATGTCTTTAATCATACCCGCTACTGATTAAAATCAGCTGCCATTTTTTATATCGCCGGCTATATTTGCAATTGTGAAAAAAGTCATTGCGATCATACTTGTTTTTATTTTTTCATTCCAGCTTTTCTATGCTACTGGTTTTACCATCTGGTTTTTTGCCAACAGAACCACTATAGCCAAAGAATACTGTATTAACAAAGACCGTCCGGAACTAAAATGTGATGGCAAGTGCTTTCTCAATAACAAAATAAAAGAAACAGAACAACACCAGAACGAAGAAGCTCCCTTACAGATCAAACAATTACTTGAAACTAGTCCTTGTACTATAACTACAATCAACTATTCGATTTCTGCTCCTGAAATCGATCTTATTTATAATCCCTTCAGTACAGCTACTTATAGCTTCAATCATACTATTGCTGTATTTCGTCCCCCTTCACTCAGTTGATCATACCGATCTAATTGCCACCCGTTTTTAATTGATGCGTTAAAAAAGCATCGCTGTACCTGTATTTCATACAATTATTCAAACAAATACTGTTTTTATGAAAAAATCTATACTGATATTACTATCACTTGCAGTTCTATGTGTTGCTGTATTCCTTTCTGCCTGTTCGAAAGATGATGTGCAGGAGCCAGATCCAGTCGCGGGATTAACAAAAATTATTGAAGGGTATGCTGCTGGGGCGGCAACTAAAGTAGAAGTGTACACAAAAGAAGCTTCAATAAACGCTGGCTACACAAAATTCTATATTGCGCTGTATGATTCTGTATCTGGAAACAGGATTGAAGATGCCCATATACAACTTACTCCTATTATGGATATGGGAACAATGATACATTCCTCGCCTTATGAAAATCCGGCTTCTGAAAAAACTATTAACCATTTATTCCCTTGCAGTGTAACCTTTATAATGTCATCAATGGGTGGAACCTGGACACTTAAAATACAGGTGCAAAATAACCTTACTGATAAAGAAGGATCATTAACTATTCCCATTACTGTAAATGAACCCACCAGGTCCAGACAAAAATCATTCACGGCTGTACATAATGGCGCCAAATACTTTATCTCCTTGATTGAACCTACTGCTGCCAGTTCAAAAGTCGGTATCAATGATATGGAAATAGCTATTTACAAAAAAGTATCTATGATGAGCTGGCCGGCTGACAGCAGTCTCTCAGTTATACTAACACCCGAAATGCCCACGATGGGCCATGGCTCACCTAATAATGTAAACCCGACCCATATAGGCAATGGTCATTACAAAGGAAAAGTAAACTTCACTATGACAGGTCTCTGGAGACTAAACCTTGATTTTATGTCAGGTGCAGCTGTAGCTGATACCACACAATATTTTGATGTTGAATTTTAGCAGTTAATAACAGCGGGTGGGTTTTCCCACCTGCTTTAAATTTTACAACCTTGAAAATATTAATTATTAGTTTACTACTCGTCAACAGCTGTTTGTTGATAAACGCCCAACTATACCAATCAACAATGAATGATGACAGCAGTCGCATCATTGAACTGAGGGAGATAACTATAAGCACAAATCAAAAAAATCACCAACGACTACTGGTTAACTTTTTCAGATCAAATAATTCCTCCACTCTTGAAGAAATCATAAGCCGCTTACCGGAGGTTTCCCTGTTACGCCGGGGTTCATACGGCATGGAACCGACTCTACGTTCATTTAATGGTGGACAGATCAATGTATTAGTAGATGGCATGAGGATTCACGGAGCCTGTACTGATAAAATGGACCCCGCTACAATTTATATTGAACCCATTAACCTGGAAAACCTGCAGGTACAAACTGTTACTACCGGATTTATGAGCGGTTCGTCTGTTGGTGGCACTATAAATATGAAGATGGCAGAACCGGATTATCTGAATGCAAATAAAATAACAGGGATGATAAGCAGTGGTTATCAAACGGCTGCCAAAAGTTTTTACGAATCTGCCCGGTTAAATTATTCAACGGATAAATGGGCTTTCAGGATGAGTGGTACTTACCGCAACAATAAAAATTATCGAAGTAGTGGTGGTGATGTAATTGATTTTTCACATTTCGAAAAAGCGAACTACTCTTTATCCGTAAAATATAAGCACAACACATACACCTATTTTAAAGCAGACCTGCTGGGCGATGATGGATGGAATATTGGTTACCCAGCCTTGCCTATGGATGTGGGATATGCAGCAGCCAGGATTGGCTCATTGAGTATGCACCGGGAAAATCCATCAAAGTCACTATACAAATGGCAGGTCAAAATATATGCTAATAAGATTGACCATACTATGGATGACACCAAAAGACCAAACGTACCAATACACATGGATATGCCGGGGTGGAGTAAAACTTATGGCGCTTATTCAGAAGCTGAGCTTAAAGTAAATCAAAAGCAAAAATTACTCCTCCGGGCAGACGGTTCTTCTACTTTTTTAAAAGCTTCGATGACCATGTACCAGCCAGGAGAACTTCCAATGTATATGCTTACCTGGCCGGACAATAGAAAAAATCAATACGGCATTTCTGCTTCCTGGTTAATGCAAATCGACAGCACAGTGAAACTACAGGTAACCGGCAGAACTGATTTTATAACCCATAATCTAGTCTCCCAGGAAGCCAAAGACCAGGTTAGTATTTTTGGTTACCCTTCTGCTAACAGAAATGATCTATTGAAAAATCTTTCAGTACTTTTCTCAAAAAAACTCTCTCAAAAGATAAAAGTATCGGCCAGTATAGCTTACACTGAAAGAATGCCAACAGCCAGTGAGCTATATGGCTTTTACCTGTTCAACAGTAATGATGGATACGATTATATCGGTAATCCAAAACTAAACATTGAAAAATCACTACAGGCTGATTTGTCTGCCATATACAACTGGAAAAACTACCGGGTTCAACTTAGTTATTTCTATTCCAGTTTGTTTGATTATATAACTGGCACTATCAATTCTTCTTTCAGTACTATGACGATCGGCGCCAATGGCGTAAAAGAATTTATCAATATCCCGGATGCATCTGTATCAGGAATGGAAGGCAGTTTGATACTTAAACCTTCCCCTGACATTGATGTGGTTTCCACTATCCGGTATACAGCCGGTAAAGACAATAAAGGAAATCCATTACCCTTTATTGCTCCTTTGAAGAATACAACATCAGTCCGGTATCAGCCAAAGAATTTTTCTGTACAACTGGAAACAGAAGCAGCAAGTAAACAAGACCGTATAAATATAGAAGCCGGGGAAGATATGACAACAGGCTATTCCCTTTTGCATATTCGGTTTGGCTACAACACAATGATATTTAACAATATTATTGAGATACAAGGGGGCATTGAAAATATTTTTGACAGAAAATATCATGAGCACCTGGACTGGGGAAATATTCCAAGACCGGGAAGGAATTTGTACATTCAATTCAGGATACACTTATAATCAAATGTGCCCGTTAGATCTAACGGGCACATTTAATCTGCAATAGAAATATATTACCAAATTCTTATTTTTTCTCTTCGTCCTTCCTGTATGTATAAACTCTTTTGACAATTTTTATTGCCTTGCCTTTATCATCAAAGGTAGTACGCTGTGTCCAGTTACC